>Ga0316613_10000081_pt1 | contig 135091 bp, 136 predicted proteins | sample OWC_soil_day10_C_2_FD_207647 | JGI IMG/M metagenome (GOLD analysis project Ga0316613, IMG submission 207647) | Wetland soil microbial communities from Old Woman Creek delta, Ohio, United States - OWC_soil_day10_CT_b | ecosystem: Environmental > Terrestrial > Soil > Wetlands | place: USA: Ohio...
GCCGGAGATGTTCGTGGCCTCTCCCAGCTTGCCCAAAGCCCCCATCCCTGCTAGATTTCAAGAGAGCGGGCCAACTTAGCTCAGTTGGTAGAGCAGCTGATTCGTAATCAGCAGGTCGCAGGTTCAAGTCCTGTAGTTGGCTCCAGAAAATACGCCCCACCCATATAGGTGGGGCTTGTTTTTTATCGGCACCAAAAATCTTCTCTGGGAGAGCGCTGGTAGCACACTGGAAGCAGCGGAGAGAGGAGGGGCCTGCCAGGGGGTCCAGCCACCTCCCGTCCGGCTCCCCCATTCAGTCATCCCACGCAAACCCAAAAGCGCCTCCCCGTAGGTAGACACAGAAGGCCTTGATGAACTCCCGCGTCAGCCCTCCGTTCATGAGTCCGTTCAGCTCAGGGTGCATGGTGGAGTTGACCACGCAGGGGCCTTCATGGGGCAGGTCGATGTCCAGGGCCTCCATGTGCTCAAGCGCTCGGCCCAGCGCCTCGGCCCATGCCGCGCCGTCCTCTGCCGTGACCATGCGCGTGACCCCACCCCAATCCCTGGGCAGGTACAGATCAAGCTGATCGTACTTCCAGTATTCGGAATTGTAGTATCGCTTATTGTTCTTCCGATTTTCTTCCCGCTCCTCCGCGATCAGTTCCTTCAGGTTGGGTGGCATGTTGGCTCGCAGCTCGGCGAGTTTCAGCTCCTCGGCCTTGACCTTCTCCGTGCCATGGTAGGAGGCAGGCGACGTTCCAGCAGGCTTCCAGCCATAGCTCACGGCCAGTTTTCGAAGGCCATCCCACAAGGGACCTGGACAGTCGAAGAGGTCGTAGCCGTCAGAAGGTTTCGGAATCCGGTGCATTTCGACGATGAGCATGGTCACTCCTTCGATTCCCACTGATCTATATACCTCCCCCAGAAGGCCATGTTTCCATTGAGTTCATTCGCGGATGAAGCCAACCAAGCTCTTCGCAGATGCCGTCGCTGACGTTGAGGAGGGCGCTGAAGCCGTTCCCCGGGTATCACACCCCGAGAAACAGCGCCTTGCCGATGGCATTACAAATGCAACTCAGATTAGCATTCCAGCGGCGGCAGCACTCCAGGGCAAGCAACTTGTCCTCCAACCCGAACGGGGCTGCTGGGATGGCACGTGCCGTGACGAATTTCCCTGAGCGGCCTTCGTATTGCACCCGATGTGACTCCAGGCATAGACCTGGATGAACACACTGGATGAACACACCGGGGCCCCCGTGTGCGGTCTCGGAACCCAAAGATGAAGGATCGGCGCCCCCGATTTCCGCCTCGGGGAGCAGGTGCAAGGCGCAGATATCAAGAGCCTCGACCAAACCATCATGGGACAGCCCTTGCCATTGGCAATCCTTTGCATCCTTCGGGCTGAAAAGGGGACCTCCCTCCCAAAAGTGACAGACACGCTCACCTTCAAGGAAGCGCCCCCGGGCTGGGGGCGCTTGGTTAGCCTTCAGTCTTCACCGGAGGCAGCCCGGACATCGGGAGCTCGCATCAATCGCTCCCGCTCATACTTGATCACGGCAGAAAGCGGATAGAGGACCCGCCCGCCAGGCTTAAAGTAGATGGGACCTTTGCCCTGGCTGCGCCAGTTCTTGAGGGTCTCGACCGTAATCCGCCTTCGCCAGCGCAGGTAGAGCTCATGTGGAGAGAGGTGCAATTGTTCAGCGTCGTGCTTCATACGGCCTCCTTACCGTGAACGTGCCGACCTGCGTTTAGTTGTAGCCCCCGCGGGCACTCGAAGATTATACCATTGATTCAATGTTTAAAATATTTGCATAGAACCAAATATTCTCTCCCCGATTCTGAGCGAGGGGCCCGGCCCGCACAGGCACTCGCAGTCAGCCACCCCCTTGCTCCTCTGAGGCGCTGGATGAAAGGCCCGAATGCTCCAGGTCATGACCACCCGGCTCCTGGTCCAAAGTCCCGTGAAGGCCGACCAGGTGGCCGGGGAGGCAGGTTCAACGGCCCCTTCCGCTTGGAAACATTCAGCGAAGGCTGCCACCAGGAGAGATTGCCCTCCCCCCTGGAGTCCCCCTGTCCAATCTATACAAAAATTCTACGGAAAAGGTGCAACCGAACCCGCAGGTGCCAGTAGGCATGAGCAGGCAAGGTCTCCGAACTGCTCGGCAGCCCCAGCTAAAAGTCCACCATGACGCCCTTCCGGGTCGGTAGTATCGGAGTTTGATATGCTCAAACAGGTCCCACCTCAAGATCCTCAGGCCCCCAAGGAGCCGCATCCCAGGCCTTTCGCGGGAAGTGACTTCTCCAGCCAGCCCTTCAAGGTGCTGCCCGTCCCCACAGCGGAGGCGGCCAGGAAGGCCCTGGATGCACTGGGGCTCCACCCCCTCGGGGAGATCCAATTGGTAGCGGAGGTCTCCACCCGGCTGATCATTCCCGTCGTTACGGCGGCGGCGGGAGCTGACGGCAAGAGTTCAACCCGCTATGCGGCCCTCCTCGCCGACGACCAAACGGTCATGGTGAGGCTCATGACCAAGGCCTTGCGCTATCTCCACGAAGGTTGGATCCCGACCCGCGAGCAGGCCTACGCCCTGGCCCGCCGCCGCAAGATGACCCCGGACCTCCCGCTGCCGGACCTCAAGAGTACTGCCCGGATCCAGGCCCACTGCATGGCGGAATTGTCGGGCACCTGCCGGAAGGATGAGTCGATCACCGTTGAGCGGGCCCGTCAGCTCATCCGCATCGGCCAGGCCTATGTCGATGATGAGCACACTCTCCAGAGGATCTGCGGGGAGTGCTCCCGCTTGGACCCCACGATGGTGGCCCAGGCCCAGGCCAAGGTGCTGGCCGCCGCCACCCACGCCACCAATCCGACCGGAACTTCTGACGTGCCAAAGCCACCGGGGTTGGAGGCCTTACGGGCCTCCCTCCCGGACTTTGCAGGCACCGGGCTGGCCTGCATCCCCCCTCCCGACCCGGAGGAACCTCCCCGCGTTCCAGTCTCCGCCCCTGCCCCCGAATCGCCCGGCCGCCAGAAAGGTACGGCGACCTGGAACGAGCAGGCTTGGCGGGGCAAGTGGTCCCACGGCTTGGCCTATACCCTGGGGGTCATCGCCGGTGACGGCACGATCCAGCCCCAGCGGGTGGTCATCGAGCTCGATGCCCGAGACCACGATGTCCTGGCGGCAGTCTGCCGGGTCGTCAAAGCTGACCCTGCCCGGATCCGTCCGGTAAAGCGAAGCACTCTTGGGGAACCCGGCAAGTCCGTGGCGCTCTCCCTCTCCTCGCCCGTAGCCACCCCTGCCCTGCTTCACCGCCTGGGTCTCACGGCCCCGGGGCCCAAGGACGCAGCCATCGATGTGCCGCCAGGACTCCCCGACGCATACCTCCCTGATTTCCTCCGCGGCCTCATCGACACCGATGGCACAGTCACCCGCTGCGGGACCAACACGCCCCAATTGGCGCTCTACTCGAACGCCCAGCAACTCCTCCAGAATCTCCGTCAGCGAGTGGGCGAGGCCCTTGGCCTTCCCGGCCTCGGGTTCATCTGGGCCCCAAAGAATCCCTCGGAAGCTCCCGGCACCCGGAACCAGATGTGGGTCATCACCGGCCACCAGGCCCGCCTCCTCGCCCACTGGCTCTGGCCCGACGACCGCCCCTGGGTCGGGGGACAGCGGAAAGCCCAGCTAGCTGCGGATCTTCTCAAAGGCCTCACCCTCGCAAGGAAGCCCAAGATCAAAACATTCAGAGTGGGGAAGCCTGGGAAGGGAAACAAGGAGCAAGGCGCAGACCGAGGACCAGCAGCCGATTGAGCAATCGAGTTACTGCCATAGCCCCACATCAGACTACGAATCTGAGGGTCGGGCGTTCGAATCGCTCCGGGACCACCACTTAACGCCCCTGAAACCACAAGGTTTCGGGGGCTTTCGGTTTTCCAGGGAGCCCCGCCAGCACTCCAGCAGTACTCTGGCGTACTCCCGTAAGTGTTGACAATATCCGTCCAAAGCTCCTCCGTGTGACACAGATTTGACACCGGCGGTCGTGGGCGGGATGCCCCCCACGACCGCCTGCCCCCCCTCGAGTCCCCAGGCTCCGGCCCCTGCTCGGGCGCGGAATTCCCATGGAAAACTGGGCTGCGCCCCCCTTCCCACAGGAGTCCCGCCTCCCTCGGCCTACGGCTGGAAAACGCTATGAGTTTCCCACAGGGGCCTCCGCCCAAAGTCATCATAAGCAACACATTTGCAATTGTCGCTAGCTCAAATACACATTCCTAATTGGTCGGCCCTGAACAACCCCTTATGGTGATTTAGGAGGCCATCAGGACCGGTTGGGGGAGGCTCAGGGGCTCCAACGCGGCAAGGAGAGCTTCCAGGGCTCTCCTGGTGTCGCCTGAAAGTAAGTACAAAAGCGCCCGGAGGCGGGCCAGGATCTTCCTCAGATTGTGCCCGGCACCGCAGAGCAGCGCATTGGCGGCATCGCCCAGCATCCCCTTGAGGAAATTCCGCCCGAGAAGTCCTTCGGACTTCATGTGGCCAATCTCCGGCTCGATGGCTGCCCGCCGCCGCAGATCGCGCTTCAGACGGTAGGGGAGCTTTCGGGTTCCACTGATCAGCACTCGGCTCTTCTCGGGCTCCACTCCGTGCCCCTTGTATCCCCGGTCCACAAAGGTTAGCTTGGGATGTCTGCCGACCATGCGCGCCACTTGGTCGAGTTGGCCGTCCAAGGTGTGCCCGTCAAATGGGTTTCCGGGACAACTCTGGATGCCCACCACGAAGCCTTCCTTGTGGGTCACAGCCAAGCTGACCTTCACGCCGAACTCGTAGGGGCGATGAGCCTTCCCCTTGCCGATGCACTCCGTCTCCGAGGCATGCAGGCTGTAAACCTTGTGCTTGGTCTTCCGCTTCTGCTCCAGGGCCAGCTCGGCCAGGATCATGGTCCCCTTGTGAACCTCGAAGGCCTCCGGGCTCAGCTTGCGCTCCACGTCCCGCATGACCCGGCCCGCCATCGTCTTCAGGCTTTTCAGGACTTTGGTCGCCCGCTTGAATTGCTTGGCCTTGCTGTGCCCGCCGTGTTTTCGGTAGGCCTGCTCCATCAACTTCCGGTAGCTCTGGCGAAGCTCCAGTCCCTCCGCCTCGGCAATCCGAAGCATAGCCGCGTGGATCTTTCGATACAGCCGAGCGTCCGTGGGGTGCTGGACAGCCTTCGGTTGGACCGTGGTGTCCACGATGACCTTTTCAAAGCTGCGCTCGGTGATGGTCTTCGTCCGCTTCCCGGCTTCGATGGTGATCTGGAGCAGCCTCTCCATGCCAGCCTCGCCGATCCGCTTGCGCCACCGGGTCATTTGGCTGGGATGGATGGGAAGCTGATGCTGGAAATACTCCTCCCCACAGAAGAACTGCCAGTAGGGATTCAGCACCCACTGGGCCACCACCTGCTCATCCGATACCCCGTAGGTGTGCTTGAGGAGATGGAGGCCTGCCATCAGGCGGATGGGAACGCCGGGCCTGCCATTGTCAGCGCAATACAGCGTCCCGAACTCCTGCTCCAATGCCGACCAATCCAGGACCTGGGCCAGACGGTAGAGCTCCTGGCTGGAGTCCAACACCATCTCCAGGCTCCACCCGATCATGGGCTGCGCTTGGGTCTTCGGCTTTGAGATTGGCTTCATCGGGTCGAGTAGGGCGGGGGAATTTCACCCCCACCCTCTCACGGAACCGGACGTGAGACTCTCGCCTCATCCGGCTCTTACCGTCCAGCCGATGGTCTGCTTCCGAATTCCCACTGCGCGAACAGTGTTCGGTTCCTGGCTGCAATCCTACCTAACCAATGGTAGGCGGCCCCCCATTTCCCTCGGAAACGTTTGTATTTCCGCATGGCCCATCTCACGAGGGCCAGGTTCAGGTGCTCCAGCGCATGGATGCATGCTGATCGGTAGAACCGGCCATAGTATGCGATCCACCCACGCACGACGGGGTTGGTGAATTGAGCAATCTCCTCAAGGGTCCGGATAGTCCAATTTCTCCGAAGCATCCAGCCCCTGATCGTTGCTCTCACTGCCTTTGCCGACTTGTCGCTCATTGCTGGCAGGAAGCCATTGAACAGCTCCCCTGGGCCTCGCCCCTGTTGAATGCGCAAGGGTAGTTCTGGCTGATGCACGCTCCTCATTGACGCTGAGGACATGGCCAATGGCTTCCGCAATGCCCCCTGCCCATTCCTCAAGATCAAAAGTTGCTTTCCCAGGTGCTCAGTCAAGAACCAGATTTTTCCAGAAAGTCTGCGACCACCTCGAGATCCCCCAGTAGGTATTGGCAGGCAGATCACCCGAACCCTTCGGACGAAGCTGCTGAAAGCCCACCGCCGGCCCCTTGAGGCCGACTGAATCGGAGGCAGCCATGTCCCACCTGGATCCCCAATGCGATCCTCACCAGAAGCCAGAATCGGCTGGCGGGCCGGAGGTGTCCCTTCCCCTGGACGCCCCCTTCAAGTGCCTTCCCATCCCTCCGGAGGAAGCAGTCCAGCAGGTCCTCACCAAGATGCGGCTCCAAGCCCTTGGGGAGGTCCAGCTTGTCGCGGAGGTATCCACCCGGCTCCTCATCCCCGTGGTCACCGTGGTCGCAGGGGCTTCGGGGAAGAACTCCACCCGTTATGCGACCCTCCTGGCCGAGGACGGAATTGTGGTCGTCCGCCCCCTGAGCAAGGCTCTGCCCCTCCTGCACGAGGGCTGGGTGCCCACCCAGGCCCAAGCCTATGCGCGGGCCCGGCGTCGCCTGGGGGACCCCGAGCAGCCCCTGGCCCACCTGAAGCATACCGACCGGGTGCCAGCCCACTGCATGGCCGAACTTTCGACCACATGCCGTCACGACCACCCGATCACGGTGGAGCGGAGCCGTCAGCTCATCCGGGCCGGGCTGGCTTTCCAGGACGACCAGCAGGTGATCCAGCGGATCTGCGGCGAGTGCTGCCGAAAGGAGGCGATGGCCGTCGCAACGGCTCAAGCCAAGCTGGCCACCCAAGCGGCCGAAGCCACCAATCCTCGAGGAATCTCCCATTTCCCTTGCCCTCCCGGCCTTGAGGCCCTTCGTGCGAAGCTCCCCGCCTACGATGGTCTGGGTCTCGATGGCCTCCTCCCCCAGGGGCCTCGCCCGGAGCCGCCCGGACTCCCCCCGGCCTCGGCGCTGCCGAGCTCCCGCAAGAAAGGGACTGCGAACTGGAATGAGCGAGTCTGGCAGGGAGCGTGGTCCCCTGGAATGGCCTATGCCTTGGGCGTCATTGCGGGTGATGGCACGATCCAGCCGAACCGCGTGGTCATTGAGCTCGATGCTCGTGACCGCGATGTCCTGGCGGCGGTATGCCGAGCCGTCAAAGCGGACCCTGCCAGGATCTGTCCGGTGAAGCGAAGCACCCCTGGAGAACCCGGCAAATCCGTGGCGCTCTCCCTCTCTTCCCCCGTGGCCACCCCTGCCCTGCTCCACCGCCTCGGCCTCACGGCCCCGGGGCCCAAGGACGCGGCTATCAATGTGCCGCCGGGACTCCCCGACGCCTACCTCCCCGATTTCCTTCGAGGCCTCATCGACACCGATGGCACCGTCACCCGTTGCGGGACCAACACGCCCCAGCTGGCGCTCTACTCGAATGCCCCGCAGCTCCTCCAGAATCTCCGCCAGCGGGTGGGGGCAGCCCTGGGTCTTCCCGGCCTGGGGTTCATCTGGGCCCCGAAGAATCCCTCCGATGCGCCCGGCACCCGGAACCAGATGTGGGTCATCACCGGCCACCAAGCCCGACTCCTCGCCCACTGGCTCTGGCCCGATGATCGCCCCTGGATCGGGGGCAAACGGAAAGCCCAGCTGGCGGCGGATCTTCTCAAAGGCCTCACCCTCGCCAGGAGACCCAAGATCAAGACATTCAGAGTGGGGAAGGCGAGGGAGGAGGATTGAACAGCAGAGCATGAACTGGGGACCAACAGCAAAGCGAGCGCCCCAGAGCCAGAGCCGGTGGCCCAGCGGCGATACCCAACAGGCTGGCGACAGCTAACAGGTCAACTAGACTGAAACCGCAGCGACGGCCATTTGGCCTACAGGCCGGCTGGTCGTGGATGATCAACTTGGCAGCCGCGCCTCCATGACACCAACCATTTGACTTATCCCCGCTCTCCGATCAGTTATCCCACTCATCATTGAACAGGGAGCATCTAGGCTCGTCATCCCCTTAGTTACCGTGGCGACGGGGGCCTTGGGGCAAAGCTCCTGACGCCATGCACCGCCCCTGGCCAACGATGGGACGGTAGTGGTCCGCCTTCTGGCCAAGGCCCTGGCCCCCCTGCGCGAGGGCAGGGGCCCTACCCAGACCCAAGCCTAGGCCCGTGCCCGGCGCCGCCTGGGAGACCCTGAGCATCCCCTGGCCCACCGAAATCACACTGACCGGGTGCCGACTCATTGCACGGGCGAACTTCCGCCCACATGCCACCACAATGATTGGATCATAGTAGAACAGAGGCACCAGCTCATTCGGGTCGGGCTGGCTTCCCAGGACGACTACCAGGTGATCCAGCGCGTCTGCGGCGAGCGCTGCCGCCAGGAGGCGATGAGTCGCAGCGGTTCGAGGCCAAACCGGCCCCGTGGGCCAGCCGAGCACGCTTGGTGTCCTTTTCGCTCACCTCTTCCTGTATGACGAGATCCAGGAAGTCCAGGTAGCTCATCTCTTTGCGAGCACCTTCTTCCAGCAGGCCATCCAGACGGGTTTTGGTGCCCATCAACCTCAACCGGAGGAGGTGCCGCTCCAGTCGCTCTACTCAGGGATCTACCATGTTTCACCTCCCGCCGCCCTGACGTAGGCATCCATGGACCGCACGCCCCCCTCGCCTCCGCGAGAGGATAATGTGCGTTGCACCAACCCCTCCAGATGCAGGGGATCCACCACCTCCTGGTGGCGGCCAGGGTGGAGGAAGTGCTTCGCCATGGCCTTGCCGTGCCACTTCACCACCAACTGGCCACCTTCAATCTCCAGGTCCACCGTCTGCCCCGCCAACTCCCAGGGCACGCTGTAGCGGTTGGTATCCACCTGCACCCGCACATCCAGGCCCACCCTTCGGTTCATTCGCCGCAAGGTGCGATAGGGCGCTACGCCCATGAGGGGCACCAACTTCCCGGTCTCGACTTCGAACCGCTCCCGGGGCCGATCATGGGTCGTGCCGTGGATTCGCTCATCGGAGATCTCTCGCATCCACCAGATCAGATGCGCCTCCAACGCATCCCAGCTTGGATAGCTTCGTCGTCCCAGCGCATTGCCTTTCACATACTTGACCCCGCTCTCGACCTTGCCCTTGGTCTGGGCGCGATAGGGACGGCAGGCACTGGGGCGGATGCCATAGTGGTCGCAGAAGGCCTGGAACCCGGGATGGAATACCGGGGCCTCCCCTTTCCAGCGACTCACCAAGGCGCGGGCGTTATCCACCAGGAAATCCCTGGGGGCTCCACCGAAGTGCCGCAGGCAACCTTCCAGGCCCTCCAGCCAGTGGGCCTGACACAGGCCTGGAAAGAGCTGAGCGTATGTCCTTCGCGAATAACCCAGGGTGCCCACAAATACGAATACCTTCGCGCGTTCTCCAGCTACCTCCAGCCAGCACTCCCCGAAATCGACCTGGAGCTGCTATCCGGGCTCCGTTTCGAAACGCAAAGTGGCCCGTTCCTGGTGCCGGATCTCCCGCCGCAATCCCTCGGTCGCCCGCTCTACTGTCCGGAGGCTGACCAGGATTCCTCGCTCCGCGAGTTCCTGGCGCAGGACATCCACATTGTGAATGCCTTCCATGAATCGGCCTTTCACCCCGGGCAGCCAAGCCTCCAAAGCCTTCGGCCTACCGGTCGTCGGGCGAGGGCCATCCTCCCTCTGCCGAACCCAGAACCTAACCGTGTTCGGCGCGATTCCCAACTCCCGGGCGACGGCCTTGATGCCCCATTCTCGCGCCCTAAGCGCAAAGATGCCCTGCACATCCCTCTGCTCCAGCATCGCCTCTCCCGGCTCCTCCGGTAAGCGTGCCTATTCCCTGTACGCCATGTCTCCTCCTTGGCGAAGGGGGCGCATTGCCTCGCCCATTTTCTTACCCAAAGCCCCAGTTGCCTCATCAGAGGGCCTACCTTGGATGAAACCTGTCGGGCCGTTGCCTCACCGAATTATAACTGGCGGGGTGTTGGGGAATGGACAAGCCATTGAGTGAGAGTGCTCGCAAGGAACTGGTCCGGGTCCTACGGGATCGCTATCGGAAGGTGACGAGGATCGAGAAAACAATGATCCTTAATGAGTTTGTGGCACTCACGGGCTATCACAGGAAGCATGCCATCCAAATCCTCACCCGGGATTCAGCCCTCACTGACAAGCAACCGAAATCGCGTTTCCGTGTATACGATGAGGCCGTCAGGGAGGCCTTGGTGATTTTATGGGAAGCTTCTGACCGTGTATGTGGGAAACGGCTCAAGGCCCTCATCCCCCTCCTACTAGACTCCCTTGAACGGCATGGTCACCTGCAACCAGCCCCGGGAGTTCGGGCCCGGTTGCTGGCAGCCAGTGCCGCAACCATTGATCGGCTTCTCAAATCGACTCGGGACGGAGTCCAGAAGCGAAGGATTCCGCGGGCCAATCTTTCCTCCATGGTCAAACCCCAAGTTCCTATTCGGACCTTCGCCGATTGGGGGACACCGACTCCAGGTTTCCTCCAGGTCGATTTGGTGACCCACGGCGGACCCTCCTCAGAAGGTAACTTTGTCCACTCCATCACCTTCACGGATATCGCCACAGGGTGGACCGAGTGTCTGGCGATGCCGTTCCGTTCCTGCCTTCTGGTCATCCACGCCATCGAAAAGGTCACAGTCCTCCTACCGTTCCCCTTGCTGGGCATCGATGTGGACAATGGAAGCGAATTTCTAAACGAACCCATGCTCGACTATTGCAGTGGCAGAGGCATTGTGTTCACCAGAGGCAGGCCTCTCCACAAAAACGACCAGGCATGGGTGGAACAGAAAAATGGGGCCATCGTGCGTCGACTCCTGGGATATGACCGCCTCGCGGGGCCGGAGGCCACAGAAGCCGTTAACCGCCTGTATGGGGTGGCCCGAAATTTTGTAAATTTCTTTCAGCCATCGTTCAAGTTGGCCTCCAAGCATCGCTTGGGGGCCCGAATCATCAAGCACTACCACCCGCCAAAGACGCCTTGCGAACGGTTGATGGGGGTTGAAGGCTTCCCTGAAGCCAGGAAGGCTGAGTTGGCGAGAACCGTCCTCGATCTGGACCCTTTGAGTCTCCTGGAGGAAATGCGGCGCATCCAACGGCACCTTGGCCAGTTGGCGGGGCCCCAACCCGAACAAGCCGCTGGCATAGACCCTCCGGACCTCCAGGCATTTTTGGAAGGTCTCTCAACCCTTTGGCAGGGAGACAATTCAAAGCCCTTCCGCAAAAAAGGAAGGGGCCGGAAGCCCCGAGAGGAATGGGCCCCGATGGGTCGACCGAGACACGAGGCTGTGGAGATGGTTTGGGGCCATGTCGAAGCTTGGCTCCAGCTCGACCCAGCAACCACAACAGCAGCTTTGATGGCGAGACTCCGGCACGATTACCCAGAGTTGATCTCCAATAGACAAATCCGAACCTTACAGCGCAGGGTCAAGGAATGGCGGTGCCAGTATGCCAAACAACTGGTTTTCGGGGGTGCAACGTTGGACCAGGAACAGTCCGATTGAACCAGAGAGATCAAGGGGCTCTGCCCCTCGGCCTTCGGCCTCACCCCGGGATTTGACGCGACAGGCACTCCCGGTGAAGTCAAAGGGCCGACTGCTGTCGGCCCCACCGTTCAGTGCCCCTGGGAACGCTCTGGTCGCATCCCTGCGTTGCCATATCCTCTCCCAGGCAATCTAAGGTGAGGTTGCCCTGGTCAAGGTTCCTTGAGCCTGAATGGCGATCTATTGAAAACTCAATTTTCTGCCCCGGTAAGATTCATTGATGAGTCAATACGGGGGTTCAGTTCTTTTGTCGCCACGGGGGGGTAGTTTCTTTTGAGGCCTGACAGATGCAAAACTTTGGTTTAAAAACTAAACATGGAACATACAATAACCCCATCAATTCCAGAAACACTTTGGGGAGGAACGCTGATGGCCAAATCAAAGCAAAGAAAAAAGGCGAATCCAGCAGATAATGATAAATTAATAATTAATCGTGCTTCCAACATGCTTAAAAATGGTTTTCAGTGGAAGGTTAATATCCAAAAAGGGTCAAATAAGTGTGAAGTTATTTCTGACATCTACACCAAAACTCATTTTATAAAAATTCCCCAAAATGACCCAACAAATGGTCTAAACTTACTTCACGAGTTATGCCACGCACACCTTAGTGAGCATGGCGATCCATGCTTTTTAACGCCGATTTTTGCGATAGGAACCAAGCAACAGGACATTCTTGATATCACCTCTGTTCTCACTGCATCCTGCGATTGGTTTGTCGAAGAAATCGAGTATTCCCTTGCAAGGATTCCATTTTTAAAAGAAGTCGAGTGGTTTACAGACAATTTTAAAAAAACAATGCACTCAATACAAAACAAAAGCAACCAAGACAGGTTTCTCCATGCGTTTCTCATCGCACAAGCTCATCGATATCTGCATACCACAATTCCAGTAGATGGTATTTTGTCCGAAATGGTAAGCGCATTTTTAGAAACGGACCCCAGTCAACCCAGCCTCAAGAATCTTCTTCATCTTGTGAACAAGCTACTATCCATACAGGATAAATCTATCAATAGAATTCGAGGTCTAGATTTTGTGCTCGATGGTGAATGTTATGCATGGAAAATCATTCCACAGACTTAGTGTTTTGCTTTATTGAAACCTGATTATCGACGTGACTCAGCCTAAACCGAAGAGATCGGAATACCTGGATGGGTCCAACTCCCTGAGTTTAGAGAAAAACGCTTAGCGCATGGAAAAGCTGTTGGCTTTTGCCAGAGCTTAGACTTTGGTTTGACCAAGGGGTTGCAAGATGGTCGCCCAGATGTACACTTGGTTGAGCAGGAGGCACCATGCGCCAGATGACGATCACCGAAGCCCGACTGAATCTCCTCTCCCTTCCCGAGGTCGTGGAAGATGAACCCCTGGCGATTGCCAAGCGGGGAAGACCCGTCATGGTGGCGATGGGGTATGACCAGTACGAGTCCCTGGTGGAAACACTCGACATCCTTTCCGATCAGGCGTTTTCCCAGCGCCTTTCCAAGAGCGTTCAGCAGGCCAAAACGGGGAAGACAAAGACCTCGGCTGACGTTCGGAAACTCCTAGGGCTCTGATGGAACAGGCTTACGAGGTTCTCTACACCGATGAAGCCGCTGACATGCTGGCGGAAATCCAGGACCGCAGAGTTCAAAGGAAGCTTGCCGACATGGTTGATTCTCTTGCGGAATCGCCGGAGTCCCGTGGCAAGGCTTTGCTGCGGGATCTCTTCGGGTTTCGGAGCATCCGAGCCATTGGCCAGCGGTATCGCATCGTCTATATGGTGGACACCGCGTCCCTCCAAGTCATCATCATCGGCGTTGGAATACGCAAAGATGGCGATCGTGGCGATATCTACGAGAAGATGCGTCGCGTCATCCAGTCCACCAACCTACGGAGGCCATAGATGAAACCAGGGGGACCTAAGAACACCCATGGCGATCCGCACTCTGATCCTGAAGAACCTGGGGGAGGCAATCCCGGAAAGTGCTCAGAGGGTGATTCGAACTACACCCACGACCTCGCTCTCTTGCCCCTTTCCGTCTCGCCAATCCCTCCTTCGTCTCGTTCCACCTTGCAGGCTCGGGCCAACGAGGAAATGGAATGGGCTCGACAGAATCGCCAGCAGGTCTTTGAAGCCTATGCGGGACTCGAAGAATCCATGGACGGAAGGATCGTCAATGGGGATCTCTTCGTAACCCTACTTCCTTCGGTTTATAGCAATCCTCAGTTGGTCCACACACTGGATCTTGCAGACATGAACTACCTTGCCGTGGATCTCTACGAAGCAAGTGTAGCTCGCAACTCCAGTACTGGAGCCAATACGGTGGTCGCCATGGTTGGAGCAGCCGGTATCGGGAAAAGCACACGAGCAAAGGAACTATTGGAGAAACATGCGGGGCAAGTCAATACCGTCCTGGACTCCAATGGAGCCAACTGGCTGGCTTTGCTGGAGGCCATCAACGTGGCAACACGCAAAGGGTGCAATGTGGACATTTTGTATGTCGGCGGAGATGTCGCGGGAGCCGTTTCGAGAACCGTTTCTCGGTCCAAGGCTGATTCCCGTGTTGTCCCATCGAAAGATCAGGCATTCCTTCACCGGGCTGCCCCGATCAATTTCCTCAGAGCAATTGAAGAGATCCGACAAGAAGGCATTGGATTCGCGGCCTATGATGCCAGGAACCAGTGTTTTTCTGACGATATGGCCGCTCTCGCAACTTCAGACCTCAACGACCCAATCAATAACCTCGCTGGCATCACCAGCATTTTGAAGGAATCCTTCCATGTCCAACAACTCGAACCAGACGCCCAAAGAGCCTTCCTCTCAGCCGAGGAAGAGCAACCTTGACTACTCCGTGGATGACACGCCTGAAGCCAAAGCCTTGTACATGAAGTTGGTTGAGGATTACCCCAACGTGGTGGCGCGTCGCCTAGCGATGCTCCGGGGAGAACCTCTCCCACCCCCCAAGAAGGAAGGTCAATAAACATCCTGGGATTACGCCGTCTTGTCCATCCATGCCAGTTTCAGAAGCGCCTGGGGCATAGCTGGAGTCCTCACTGCCGTCGTCAGCAAACGGGGCAGGATGGACTTCATGTCGAAGCGCCTGTTGAAGCGGTATTGGAACTCGGCCAAATAGCGATCCAGATGCGCCCTACCAACCCAACGGGTCACGCCCTTGATGTTGCACTTCAGGTTGCCCAGGACGGTATTGACCCAGCGGAACGCCGCCACCTTGGCGCTCTTCCATCCTCCAGGGGACTTCTGGGCGTCGTGTTCCCACCCATCTTCCAGGAAGTTGTAGGCTTTCCATCCGTCCGTTAGCACCAGGGAGCCCTCAATGATGGACTTCCGGAACCAGGGCTCCAGTTCTTCGCTGGAGACGTGCTCCAGGGTCTTCATCTTCAGGTAGAGCACCCTTTCTGGAACCTCGGGATCCGTTTCCACCGCTACCACAAAGGGCGTCTTCCCGGCTGCACCGCGTCCACGCTTGCCTTCGTGCTGCTCGCCGCCGACGTAGGCATCGTCCACCTCGACACGACCCGAGAGGACCCGGCCCTCCTCGCGCTCCGTCATGACCTGGAGAATCTTCTGCTTCATGCTCCAGGCCGTGTCGTAACAGACCCCGAGTTGGCGCTTCAACTCCAGTGCCGAGACCGAGTGCTTGCCCTGGGTGAGCAGGTGCATGGCCAGGAACCAGACCGTGAGCGGCAACTTGGTGTCCTGGAAGATGGTCCCCGCCGTGGGGCTGGTCTGGTGGCGGCAATCCTGGCACTGGAATAGGCCACGGCCAAGGCGGCAATGGCGCGTGGAACCACACTCGGGGCACACGAAGCCGTCCGGCCATCGAGCCTTGCAGATGGCTTCCGCGCACTGGTCCTCGGATCCGTAGGTCCCGTTGAACTCCCGGAGGGAGAGACCCTTTTGGAACTGGATATCGTAGCTTGCCACTCGGAGAATCCCTTCTCCCCCCGATACAAGTATCGAGCATGAGGTGCGACAATCTCTGTCCATTCACGCTCAGCGGCTTTGGCCGTAAGTCTCGTCACCCTCGGATATCTACCTATTGGGCTGAGACACGTCGATAATCAGGTATTGAAATTTTTTCAACCAGCATTACAGAGCCCCACTGGAACCACCATGGCATAGAAACAGCAGAGCCCGAATGCAGGACCGATATTCCTCAGCTTGCGCCCAGTTCCGCAGGGGATGGTATTAATCACGCCGCTTCGCAGGCCCTGAGCAAGCTCCACCCAAAGAGCTCACCTGGCATCATGTGTCCGATTTTCGGCCCGATTGGCCGATCAGCGCAGAATTTTCCACTTCCGGGAGTAGCGGACCCTCAGGGTGCCGTAGGTGATAAAATTGGCTTATTGCAAGGCCAACCGTTGCCCCCTGGGTCCTTTGGCCCACAACGGCGTGGGCCGGCACTTGACCGTTGCGCCACTCCAGCTGGTCGAGCGGTCCTTCCGGGTATGACCGCTGTGTGCGCTCTCCGACCAACCCTGAGTGCCCACCACGAGGCATTCCTTGGAGGTAATGCCAAGGATGCATTTCGCCTCTTTTGTGATCTCTGGAGCCATTGTCACCATCGAGCCACTCCCCCCTCGGCCCTTGAGGGCACAGCTCCCCCCGAAGGGCCAGGTCTCTTTTGGGCCGGGGTTTTCCTGAGCGCGTCCGACCGCCCTTGAGGTCTTCAGGGCTCTCCCCACTCCCCCTGGCACTGCTGCGGGGCTGGCGGCGCCATCGGCGCTACCCGCTCCGCTTTTTGTGGCCCCTGCCCCAATAAGCTCCTCGGTCCGCACCTCAGGAGCTCTTGCCCCTTGCCCTGCTCGGCAGGGTGCGCCAGGTGGCGCGGGGAGAGCACCATGAACCAACACTCATTTCCAGGGGCGGCCAGACAGACATCTTCCAAGCACGCCCTTCCCGAGTTCCCTGCGACCGATGCCGAGGTCGCCGGTAGTCATCCCCAGGGAGACCCCAGCAGGGATGACGAGATGATCATGAGCCAGGTCCAGGCAGGCCAGGTGGGGCGGCTTGCCTTCCTCTTCGAACGGCACAAGCTGCACCTCTTCCACTTCTTCCGGCAGATGACCCAGGAGATCCCGGCCAGCGAGGATCTCGTCCAGGAGGTCTTCCACCGGATCCTCCGCCACCGGGCTTCCTATCAGCTGGGCGCCCCCTTCCTCCCCTGGATGTGGCGTATCGCCCGCAACGCATACGAGGATTATCGCAAGCGTCTGAAGCACCACGCCTCCCTGGACGGGCTCCAGGAAGTCCTGCCCCACGACGGGGACCGGGCCGACGACCTGGCTCTCCTCGCCGAGGACCTGGAAAGACTGGACCGCGCCTTGAGCCAGCTTGCCCCCGAGAAGCGCGAGCTGCTCCTGATCACTCGCCAGACCGAACTCTCCTACGCCGAGATCGCAGACCTGATGGACTGTTCCGTGTCTGCCCTCAAGAGCCAGGTGCACCGGGCCCTCCGGGAGCTCCGCGAGCACTTCTTTTCCCTGCAGGGAGGTAGGCGATGAGCTGCCCCCAGGCCGATGATCTCGCCCTCCGCCTCTGGCGGGGGGCCCTCTCTCTTCCGGAACGCCAGTATCTGCGAGCCCACCTGGCCATCTGCCCGGCCTGCCAGGCCGAATGGGAGCCCCTGATGGACAGCCCCCTGGATGAACTTCGGAGCCAGACGATCGTGCATGTACCGCACTTGGGGATTTTATGACCCGTCTTCGTGAGCCCGGTATCCTCGTGTGCCGTGAATCATATCTTGTCCGCGTCGAGAAACACAACGTGTCTACCGCAGGCCAGAACACCTCCAATTCCGGGGTGGGTTCTACCTAGGAAAGAACCATATCCTGGCCACTTGTACAGAGGTGAAAGCATATGGTGTCCAAAAATGCTGTATCAGGGTTCCCGACCAGCCGTGGAATTCAAGCAGATGCTATGGCGCAAAAGGGCCTGCCTCTTGAATTCAGCCAATATGCTCCAATAATTATGCCAGATGGCATACATCGGAGGGGAACATGAGCAGAGCCGTAACCCTGGACTGGTTCGCAGAAGCCCGGTCTGAGGACCTGCCAACGCAGCTCCGGTTAATCAACCGACTGCGGGAGGGCCTCCCTTTTAGCGAATTGGCCCTCCTCATCCGCAAGGTCAATATGTCTCAGGAGGAAGCCGCCACCGCCCTGCACATTCCGTCTCGCACACTTGCCCGGCGAAAGGAAACCTCCGGGCGACTCGCAATCGGAGAGGGAGAACGTGTTTTCCGTTTTGCCCGGATACTGAACTTGGCCAGTGACACGCTTGGATCCCTCGAAAAGGCCAAGGTCTGGATGCAGAAGGAGAATCGTGCCCTGGGGGGCGTCACCCCCATGAGTCTGCTGGACACCGACATTGGGGCACAAGCGGTCCAGGATGTTCTGGGACGCATCGAACACGGTATCTTCTCTTGATCCGGGCCTGGCGGCTTTGTCGCGCCAAACACCTATCTGCCCCCCTCTCCGGGGATGGTTCGCGCATCTATGGCGGGCGATGGAACCACAAAGGAACACGGTTAGTCTACTTGGCAGGAACCCTATCCTTGGCCTGCCTGGAGGCCCTAGTACACCTTGACCTCAGCGACCTCCCAGCGGACTACTCTTCAGTGGCCATTGATATCCCCAATGAGGTGTCAAAAAAGATCCTGACGCCCAGCGACCTCCCTTCGGACTGGAGCCAGATACCTGGTCCTGATAGTTTGAAACTCCTGGGATCGACATGGGTCAGTTCTATGGTGGAGGCGGTTCTTGTCGTTCCATCCGCCGTAATCCCAGGTGAGTCGAATGTCTTGGTGAATCCTATGCACCCTGACAGCGGCCTCATCGTCGTTCAGCCACCTTCTCCCTTCATTTTTGGCCAACGTCTTGGGACCCATAAGTTGTCCCACTCGTGAAAGGGATTACAAGCTGTCCTTCTGGCAAGCTTATGTCTCAAATCGACACGTCGATCGCAACCTCGATATCTGCCCCCTCCGGGAGCTTCTTGATGCTTTCCAGGAGCACCGTCCGAAAGAGAACCGGCACCTGAATCGCTGAGCGATTGAAAAGTTTGTAGTCGGCTGACCAGTCCGCCTGCTCACGTCCACGGTACAGGATCGCGTTCGTCAGCATGGAGCGCCCCTGGCAGGCCCAAACCCAAGCACCACGTCCTTGAGCCGGGCCAGGGTTCGCTTCTGTTTCACCGCAGGCAGCCAACCCTCCATGTAGCCCAGCAGGAACTTCAGAACATTTTTCGCGGCGGCGTCACTTTTTGGGCGCTTTTACATGATTTGGCGCGCAGTAGGCCGATTCTCGCTGCATGGAGATCATGGAGACTCCTGTGCGACTATGTTCGCCGGGAGTCGGAACCACGGCAAAAGCTGTGCGCTGAGCGAAAAGAAAGGTTGCTCGGAAGTCGCCCCGGTGACTCGGACTTGCTCACCCCCGGCCAAACGGGGGTGGTAGGAAGCACGCGGCCCCGGTCAGCCGGAACAGCAGGTACCTCCACTTCGGCCAGGGACCGCAATACACCCCTCCAGAGGACCGCCGCTTCGGCCTCTCCTTCTCGGTGTTGGCAATGTCCTTGTCTGCCATAGCGGCATGTTGCCTCTCCCACTCCTGCTGCATGCGGATGATCTTGGGAACCCGCATTTCATCCATCTCCATCGAAGCCTCCCTTCCGGTTCCAAGCTAAATGGTCTCCTCCTGGAGAAGACGGTTCTGTCGCTTCCACCGGCCACGCTGCTCTTCCATAGCTTCCAGCGGACCCAATTCTTCGGCCAACTCCAGGATCCTACCGATTCTAGGTCGGTTGATCTGGAGTATCCGCTCCAGGATACTGATTCGCAGCCCCTTCGAATAGGCGATCAGCACTCTGGCCTTCTCCCGGCGAGCCTGTGACTCATCCTCGGAAAAGGCGATGGCCTCCAACTTCTCCATAGCCCCTGGCTCAATGACCAGCGGACTTCGACTCGAATGACGGCCCATCGCGAAGGCTCTCCTTGGGGCAGCAGCCTTACATTCCGGCTTTGGCGCTCTTACGGACGGTTGAGTAGTAATCTGCGAGCAAGTCACGGCTCCGGAATTCGATGTTGAAGTTGCCGGGGTGCTCTTCAGCGACTCCAGCATCAAGCCGACTTTTCGCCTTGTTTGCCGCCGAAGGATCGAAGGCAGAGAAGAAGTGGATTTCGGCCTTGTCACTGAACCAGAGCACCCCAGGACGGGCGTCCCCCATCCCCTTGGATTCGACGCGGGAAGCCGCCAACCCAGGTCCATAGGTTTCGGCAATCCCCTGATAAGCGAGTTCGGCGGCATTCTTGCTCATGTCGGCACGATGACCACTGCGGATGTTCACCCAGACGAGCTTCCGTTTGTAAAAGCCATACCGGATGGTGACATCGACATTATTCAGATACTGAGGCCCCGAAGCCTGGAGCCAATTGCTGTCATCACCCTCAAGGCCGATCCCATCGCCTCTCTGGAAGCTCTCCTTGTGCGCCTTGGCCGTCTTCAGGAAATCCTCCACAGTCATCCCGAAGGTGTAGTGCCGGAAACCCTTCTTCTCATCCAGAAAGGCCTGGAACTTCTTGCCCTCATCCGAGGAAATGTGCTTGAAGTTCTTGGTCTTCCACTCCTTGCCGGACACATCCTTGTACACGAACCCGCTTCCGGCAGGGTTGGTCAGCTTGTTCAGCAGGCCGAATATCCCTTTGGGTTTCTCCTGCTCCTCCTGGGCCTGGACCGGGACACTCAGCCAGGGCATTGCAACCAGCATCAGGGACACAAAGGTATGGGCTCTCATCGGCTCCTCGAATGGGAAAAGTTGGAATTGACTCAGAAGGTGGAGGTCAGGCGTTCGGGGTGCCGCAGGCTGGGCAGAAGGCGGCATGAATGGAGGTTCCGCATTGCCGACAAGCTCGGGTCGCTGCCGTTCCGCAGGAGCCGCAGAAAGCCGCCCCCTGGGGAACCAGCCGCCCGCATTGAGGGCAGTTGGCCCCACCCTGCGCACGCACCAGTTCTTCCGCAGTAGCCTTTCCGGTCAAGGAAGCCTGACGGACCCCGTCGTCGCTCTGGCGCATAGCCTCGTCCATGGCTCGTTTGAATTCCATGGGCTTGAAGACCTTCCTGATGCCCACAGCCCCGGTGCCCGTCCCATGAACCACCACGGTCCCATACCCGCGCCTGAACAGACCCAGAATGAACCCCAGTAGGGTAGTGCCGGTTCGACTGCTCTCGATCTGGCGGATACGCAGGTCCAGGTGTCCCGAACGGAGCCAGAACAACCCATGTCGCCAGCGGGCATAGACCCGGTGGCTGGTGACGATGTAGATCGAAGTCCGATAGTCAATCAGGGAGCCAAGGCCCCAGAGGCAGGCCAGGATGAACTCAAACGGGCCGAATGACAGTTCTCCACGCTTGGTCATCGCCATGCTGGCAATCGACCAAAGAGCGAGAAGCGCCGAAGGAAGCAGGATGATCCAGTGCGGACTGGTCTGGAAAAGCAGGTGCTCATCCTTGCTGAGTGGGATTCGACTCTGAGACACGACTCCTCCAATAGGTGGGCGGATTGGCAAGGGAGCGTGTGTGTTCCCTTGAAACAGCGCGGTACAGATAGGGAATCAAAGGGTTAAGCGATTCGATCACCTACGTCCAAAGACACGCTTCCTGTCCACGCAAAGCGTGGAAAGGTTGTAGAATCCGAACGATGGCCAACTCCCGCCATGCTCGCCTCGAAATTTTGAGGTTGGGGAGCGGGATTGAAGATTTACATAATCCTATGTGCGGATTGTCCTGATGGTCAAGGGCACGCTGCAAAATTCCGGCATTGCCTCCACACTTGGAGGGCGGATTCGCATGGTCCGGAAAGCGTGGGGCTGGACTCAGAAGGATCTCGCGCAAGCTCTCGACAGCGATCAGCAGGTGGTCTCTTACTGGGAACGCGACAGGGCGAAACCCAGCAGATCAGCCTTGATTCTTCTATCTCGGGTCTTCCAACTTCCCGTTGAAGCTTTGACAATGGGCGAGGGCTTTTCAATTCCTGATCTGCCCTCAGACCCCGGACCTATTGGCTGCATTGGGGCTCTTCGGCAAGCTATTGAAGCTTTGTCGCACCGAGCTGAGACAGGCACCATCGAGACGATCGATTTGGATACAGGCTCGATTGGTTCGTTGCGCCTTCGCGAGGCCAAGGCATATATGGATCGCGCCCAGAAACATGGGTGCAGGGTGAGAATCGTCGTTTCCCAACTCTCCGAGAAGATGGAGTCCAACGGATTCAAGAACTTTGAGCAACCTCTCCGATGCACCGAGGATTAGCTCGAGCTAGATCGCGGCAATACGCTGTCATAACAGCCTGGACGAAAGCCTTGCCGACAGGCGCGGAGGGAGCCTGGGCCAACGCCAAGTGCGCGATGGGAAGCTGATGACCTTGGCCGGAGAGTTCGGCGTCTGCCCAGTGGCCCAGGCGCTGACCATCGGCTACACCGCCTGGCGGAGGCGAGCCGACGGGAGAATGGGCTGGATTAGCCGCCCCAAGTCTGCGGTCGGCCGCAACTCTTCGGCGAAACACCAGTAGGCATCTCTATCTACCGGCCCTACGCCCTCGCCCGGCCTTTGCCCCTGACCCCCTTCCGGAGCAGACCATGATATTTCTGACGATCCTTCTCTTTCTTGTCCTGTTGCTCGGCGCAGGCGCCGCCCTCCATCGGGGGATCCCTCCGTCCATCTCGCCTCAGGACGAGGCCCGGCGGGCCATCGAGGACCTGCCCCTGTCCACGGAGAAGAAGTCCTTCTTCATGGCCCGCGTGCCCCCGGCGCCGGAGCCTCATCTCCCCCTGCTCGTCGATGAAGCCTGACGCTCGGTGGACGTTCCCCTGGGTGGCGCCCTCGCCACCGGGAATCAGGACCGACTGACCGGCCTTGCCCGGCATGGCTCAGGGCAGTGAGCCCGAGGACCCGATTGGGTGGCCAAGGCCTCCGAAACTTTCAATGGGGCCCAAAGTGCCATTCCTGGCCTCATCATGGGTAACCGGTTAGGGAAGGCCACGGAGACCACATGCGCCTCGTCTGTCTCAGCGATACCCATGGCGAGCAGGACCACTTCAAGGTCCCCGATGGCGATGTCCTGGTCCATGCCGGGGACTTCTCGAACCTCGGAACAGAGCGGGAGGTACAGCAGACGGCGAAGTGGCTTGCACGCTTGCCGCACCGCTGGAAGGTCGTGGTGGCCGGCAACCATGACAGATGTTTCGAGGAGGCACCCGAGTTGGCGCGGACCTGCCTCGGACCCGACATCCTCTATCTGCAGGACAGCGGGTGCGAAATCGGCGGGCTCCGCTTCTGGGGAGCACCCTGGCAACCCTGGTTCTGCGACTGGGCCTTCAACCTGCCCCGGGGTGGCCCCGGGCTCCGCGAGAAGTGGAACCTCATCCCCATGGACACCGACGTCCTCATCACCCATGGTCCACCCCACAAGGTTCTGGACGAAGTGAGGCCCCGGATGACCCCATGGGGACTGCCGGAGGAGGGCAGCGGGCCCCTGGGCTGTGAGGAGCTGGCTATTCGCTTGACTGCCGTAAAGCCGCACCTGCACATCTTCGGGCACATCCACGACGGCTATGGATTCCTTGAGCAGGGAGGCACCACCTACGTGAACGCCTCCGTCTGCGATGAGGACTACCACCCTGTGAACCCGGTCTGGATCGTGGACCTGGAGCCGGGCGGAAAGCCTGTGGTGAGTGCTACCCCTCCGGGTAAGCGCAAGCAGCGAAGAGCTGAAAGGAAAGGCCATCCCGAATGACGCCGGAGATGAGATAGCATCCGGGTGCCTCACCGGCATGCGTCACGCCTTCGGGGGATCCCACCCGATCCGCATGACCGCATCCAGGCGCTCCTCCTGGGTCTCACCGGAGGCGATCTCCTTCGCCAGGTACGCCGAGAAGTTGCCTAGGCCATATCTGGGTGGTGCCTTCGGCGTCCGGTGCTGAAGAGAAGGTTTGGAAGGGCTGAGACACTAACGGAGCTCTAGGACTCCAGTGATATGGTGGCAAGCAAGACTGGCTGCTGCGTGAAAAACGGGACAACGGATGCCCTGATGAGTTCCAAGAAGATGTCTTCTGAGTCCTTCAGGAACGGAATACCCTTCCACACATGCATCCTGGGCGCTGCCTCCGCACAGAGGGCAGTAAGCGCGTGCGCGACGACAATTACCCCTGTGCATCGGTGACAACTACACCAGGGCGTCTGGAGTAGCGCCGAACCGGTGAAGTGTGCGGCGTCCGGCCTGGGTCCTAATGGACCTGGGAAGGCGGTGGCATGGGCCGGGTCACGGATCAGCAGGTGAGGAAGTTGCGCGAGGAGATGGCGAAGCATGGCTGCGCGGAGTTGGCGTCCATCCGGTCGGGGATGCACCGGAACACGGGCCGCAAGTATCTACACACTGACAAGTTCCCTACGGAGATGAAGGAACCGAGGGACTGGCGGACACGGCTGGACCCGTTCGAGGGCGACTGGTCTGACATCGAGCGGCGCCTGGGAGATGCGCCGGAACTGGAGGCCCGCATCCTGTTCGAGGATCTGATGCGCCGCCGTCCCGGGGTCTATCAGGAGGGCCAACTTCGAACCTTCCAGCGGCGGGTGAAGGAGTGGCGGGCCCACCATGGGCCGGACAAGGAAGTATTCTTTCCCCAGGAGCACCGCCCTGGAGAGGCCATTCAGACAGACTTCACCTGGGTCACCGAGCTGGGCGTGACCATCCAGGGCGAGGCTTTCCCCCACCTGCTGTGCCATGTGGTCCTACCCTTCTCGAACTGGAGCTGGATCACGGTCTGCCAGTCGGAGTCCATGCTGGCGCTGCGTCGGGGTGTTCCGGCAGCGCTCATCCAATTGGGGCGGGTGCCGCAGTTCCACCAGACCGACAACTCCACGGCGGCCACTCATGAGGTCGCGGCAGACAAAGCCCTGGAGAATGCCTCCGGGAGGCCGAATGGCCGCCGGAGACGGGGGTTCAACGAGGACTACCTGGCGCTGATGCGTCACTACGACATGCAGCCTCGGACGATCGGTATCGGGAAATCGGAGCAGAACGGGGATGTTGAGGCCCTCAACGGTGCCCTGAAACGTCGGCTGAATCAGCATCTGCTGCTGCGCGGGAGCCGGGACTTTTCGACGGTGGAGTCGTGGGAAGCCTGGGCTCAGGCCATTTGCCGGAGCGTCAACGAGCGCCGACCCAGGCTCGCCGAGGAACTGGCGGCGATGCGCCCCCTGCGGGTGGAGGCCTTCCAGGAGTTCGACGAGATCCGCACCCGCGTGACCACTGAGAGCACCCTGGTGGTGAAACGGAACACCTACTCCGTGCCGCCCCGGCTCATTGGCGAGCAGGTCCGGGTGCGCCTGTTTGAGACCCGGCTGGAGGTCTGGCACAGCGGGAAGCGGGTGCTGGAGATGCCCCGGCTGCTGGGAAAGAGCAACCACCACATCGACTACCGCCATGTCATCGACTCCCTGCTGCGCAAGCCCGGTGCCTTCGCCCGCTTCCGCCACCGGGAGGATCTGTTCCCGAGTCCGGTATGGCACCAGGCGCTGGCCGTGTTGGAGGAAACTCTGGGGGATCGAAAGGGCGAGGTGGCCTACCTCCGGCTCCTCCATCTGGCGTCAAAGACCATGGAGTGCGAGGTCGAGGCCGCGTTGGGACTGCTGCTGGAGGCTGGGGAAGCCCCAGAACCGGAGCGGGTGAAGGAGTTGATGGGCGTGGAGAAGCCCACCCAGGCACCCCAGATCGCGCCCCTGGTGGTGGACCTGAAGGAGTTCGATCTCCTTCTGGATGTGGCGGAGGCCGTATGAGCCGGGAGTCCCGACGGAAGCTGGACGAAATGCTCCGGGAGCTGAAGCTCCCCGGGGTGGCGGGTTCTCACACGCAGGCGGCAGTGCGGGCCGAGAAGGAGGGCTGGGGCTTCGAGCGGTTCCTCCACCATGTCCTGGATGTGGAGTTGGAGCAGCGTCGCCAGAAGCGTCTGGAGCGGGCAATCAAAGCCGCCAAGTTGCCACCAGGAAAGACGCTGGCGGCTCTGGACCAGGAGAAATTGCCCGTGAAGGTGCGCCGCCAGCTCCCCGCCCTGATCGAAGGTGGATTTGTGGACCGGGCGGAGAACCTGCTGGCCTTCGGCCTGCCGGGGCGGGGAAAGACGCATCTGGTATGCGCCCTGGGGGCTGAACTCATCCAGAACGGCTACACCGTCCACTTCACCCCCGCCTTCGCCCTGGTGCAGCGCCTGCTGGCAGCCCGGCAGTCCTACGGGCTGGAGAAGGAACTGCGGCGTCTGGATGCCTTCGACGCTCTGATCATCGACGACATTGGCTACATCCAGCAGGACCGGGATGAGACGGAAGTGCTGTTCACCCTGCTGGCGGAACGCTACGAACGGCGGACGGTGATTCTCACCTCGAACCTGGTGTTCTCGCAGTGGGACCGGATATTCAAGGACCCCATGACCACGGCGGCAGCCATCGACCGGGTCATCCACCACTGCGTGATCCTCGAACTCAACGGCACCAGCTTCCGAGCCGAGGCGGCCAAAGGACGGATGACCCAGGCGACGTAATCCACAACGCACAGCCCCCCCTGGACCCCCCAAGCTACGCCCCCCGCTCGGGCGCGGAAGTCCCATGGAAAGCGGGCGCTGCCCCCTTTCCACAGGAATTCCGCCTCCCTCGGCCTTCGGCTGGAAAACGCTCCGCGTTTCCCACAGGGGCCTCCGCCAAAAGCCATCAGCAGCACATTTGTAATTGTCGCTGCCTCAAATGCACAAGGGTAGTTGTCGCTGACGCACATTCCTAATCCTGATTATCCATGTGCCTCCGAAACCCCGGGATGAGGCGGGTTTTGGACAGTTTTTGTCATTCCATGGAACCGAACCTTCGGATCGGGAGGTGTTCCATGGCCATCAATCAGATCCAGTTCCAAAAGGGGCTGTCTTTTCGGGATTTCCAAGCTCGGTACGGCACGGAAGTGCAGTGTATGGACGCCGTAGTGAAGGCAAGGTGGCCACACGGGTTTCAATGCCCGAAGTGCGGTAGCGGTGGGGCCTACTTCTTGACTCCTCGGAAGTTGTTTCAGTGCAAGGCCTGCCGTCATCAGACATCCGTCACCGTGGGGACCGTCATGGAGTCCAGCCACCTCTCTCTGAGGACCTGGTTCGAGGCCATGTACCGGCTTTCGCATGGCAAACACTCCATTTCGGCTCTGGAACTCAAGCGATATCTGGGCGTCCGATACCCCACTGCCTACTACCTGAAGCAGAAGATCCTTTGCGCCATGAGTGCTGCAGAATCGGACCGGCAGCTCAAAGACCGGGTTGAGATCGATGATGCCTATGCGGGTGGAGCTACCCACGGCGGCAAGCGTGGCCGTGGGGCTCCCGGGAAACAGCCCTTCCTTGTCGCGGTTCAGACCGCGATGGAAAACCACAGGCAGGTCATCTATGCCGTGCTCAAGGCCCTGACGGACTTCAAGCTTGAAACGATCGAGGCATGGGCCGCGAACACATTGGCCCCCGGAACCCACGTGGTATCGGATGGGCTTCACTGCTTTCGTGGCGTAGCCGCATCCGGTGCCTCACACGAACCCATCAAAAGCGAGGGCGGTTGGAGGGGCTCCAAGATGGAGGCCTTCCAGGCCGTGAACACGGTCATCTCCAACTTGAAGGGCAATATTCTCGGAGTCTGCCGCTGGTGCAGCGCACGGCACCTGCCCAGATACCTTGCCGAGCACCAGTTCCGATTCAATCGCCGCTTTAACCTACAGGCGATCTTCCCTGCCTTGTTCGCCGCAGTCTCAAAGACCGGGCCTCACCCCGTCCGCCTCCTGGTTGCGGAGGCATGTGGATAACCAGGTTCCTAATTGACGCCGCCCAAGGTTCGGGAATTCTGGATAACTTGGATAAACCTGGGTAAACCCTGTGGCTGGTTACGGGGTTTACCCAAGCTACTTGGTTTACCCGAGTTTTCGGGAATTTGCAATGGAGTCAAAAAGGTTGCCGAAGCAACGCTGAGGGGAGACAGGAATTAATGATCGTGGGGAAGCGGCATACAGAAGCTACGCAGGCTGAACGATTGGTCACCGGTCGCGGACTGACTTGCCATCGTTGTTCTGCCTATCGATCGAGACGGACACGAAGTCGCCTCGCCCGTTCGCGAAATGCGGCTTCGCCACCCTCAAGGATGTCGCAGACTGCCCTACGGATCTCAGCGTTTTCCAGCCCACCCGCGACATAGCTGATCGGAGGCAGACCGCCTAAAGGATGCGGGCCGGCTTCAGCTACGATGATCTGATCCGCATCGGTGTTGATCACAAGGTTGGCGTTGTGCGTCACCATGATTACCTGGCGTTTCGCCTTCGCTGCGATGAACAGTGGCACTAGCTCGTCGAAGACGGACTTCGGGTCGAGATTTTCCTCGGGCTGGTCGATGATCAGAGGCCGGTCGTCAGAATGGTCTAGCGCGAGGTAGAGCAGCAACAGGACGATGCCGCGTGTACCTGGAGACAGTTTGCTGATGTCGATACCGTCGTAGGAAATCTCATAGCGGATGGCAATATGGTTGGTTCCGAAGAGCCAGTGGGCGAACTGCTTTGACCACGCACGGAACTCATTTTGCTGGGTTGGGGCATATGGCGCGTGCGACAGGAGGTCTTTCAGGTATTTCCCCATGAAGGCCGTCATGGCGGCCTTCACGTCGGCGGCCGATCCGGTTTCCCATGCGGGATTGAGAGCGTTCGTCGCAGCTGCGATCAGCGAGCCGCGACCATAAAAGGCACCCGCCTTGCGTCGGTCGAGGAGCTGCTCTTCGGCAATCGAGCCCCAGGCCTGGACGTCGGCAATCCTGCGGACCGAAAAGCTCAGATTCTTGAGTGTGCCCGACGATGCGGAAAGGCGCGCCATCAGCGGTGCGTATAGGCCAGCCAGAGCGCCTTGCTCGTTGATGATGGCCTCGAACACGCGGCCATAGGTTTCGTCGCGCTCAGTCTGCAAGTCCTTCCGTCGTGCTGCCGCACCCTGGGCGTCAGTGAGCCGCGTTTCCAATGTCTGAAGCGCCGAATTCTCCTGAGCGATCCGATTAGTGAGCGCTGTGTATTGCTCACGAACTAGCCTGTCCGCGCTGAACAGCGCCTCGAGTCGCGTCATCTCTGCGACGATCAGCGCAAGAGGAAGCGCCGCGAGATCGGCGTCGTCGGCAATTAGGGCGACATTGGGATCGCCGGGCGACGACGGAACGCCGCTTAGCCTACAAATTTCACCGTCGGCCCATGCGATATAGGACGTGAGGCTCTTTTCAACATCACCTTGGTAGATCAGCAGGAACTCGTCCCACTGTTTGGTGTCGAGGCCGCTGTCGTTGTGTCGCGTCTGGGTCTGGCGGAGCATTTCAGGTGCACCGGTGGCACGCATGCCGCGAACCTCGCTCTGCAGTGCGACGAAGGTGCGGCGCTGATTGCCGAGGGCATGGAGCTTGTTCCTGAGCCACTGCGCCGCCCCGCTTAGCTGGGTGTGTCTGGCGACCTGTGCCTCGGTGCCCTTGACCACTAGCTTGGCCTGGTCGGCGGTATAGTCGGCGATCAGCTTCTTCTTTTGCCCGACCTGCGTGATCAGGCTGGGCACGAGGCTCTCCTTCTCGAGCTCGGTGGCGATGCCGTCGGAAATGTCGGCAATCGCCTCCGCCTCGCGCTCTCGGGCTTGCTGGAAGCGAGCGGTCTGCTGCTCGCGAAGCTCGGCGAAGTCGAGCGCCCATTCGCGATCGTCTTGCGAGTGGGATTCGAAGATAACACGCTCGATTTCTTCAACGAGACCATCGGAGACCCCCTTGGCCGAGCACAGTTCCTCGACGAATTGCTGGGAGAGATACCTCGCGCGCGGGAACGACGTATGGCCGTTAGCGTCGTCGCCATCGAGAGCGCGCGTCACCGTCGCGCCACCGCCCCAGGTCAGAGTCACGGTGGCATTACCGATTAGTTTGCGTGCGCGTGCAAGGAACGATGGGCTGATGGTCTCGTCGGCGCCCCAACCAGCTGGAGTTATTGCGTCGCATCCGGCAGCGATCACATCGGCCAGCGCCGTCTTGCCCGAACCCCGCGCGCCAATGATGGCGACCAGGCCGGGATTGAGCGGAATATCGGGCGTGGACGCCCAATTCGCATCCTCGATCTGCACATGCGAGATGACCTGTGACGGCATGCCCGAGCTTGGTGACTGCTCGCCGACATAGGCACGGCCTTCCGGATCGATGCAGGCCTGCTTCAGGGCGTCGAACGCCAACGCACCCTTGATCCACGAGAAGCGATTGTCGACGGGCTGCCCCACGGACTTCTGGTCGTGGGAATCGCTGCCATGGAGACACGGCTTGCACCCGCCATAGCGCAAGCGCAGTTGTTCGACGCTGATGCCTCGTTGGCCGATCCAAAATTCACGCTGCGCGGGGTTGCTGGAGAAAATGATGTGGGCGAACTTTTCTATCTCCTGACGCACGGTCGCGTCGGCGGCCTGACGGACGCCGGAAGTGCCGTCACTGGCGCCGCCAGCAACGGCGATCAGAATGTTCTTTTTCGCCCATTCGCTCTCGTCCATAACCTTTCGCAATTGATCGAAATTGACCTTGAACTGCGTGGCACCGTGTCGGAGTGCCACGGCGTCGTCAGTGATGCTTGAGTCTGCGCGTTTGCCCAGCTTTATCAGCTCCTCGCGCGTGCAGTCAAAGCGGTCGTTGAAGGCGTGGAATTGAAGACGCCTTAGGATGCGCTTCACCTCCGAGAGGTGATCGGGCTCTTCAGGGCTGACCAGCAAGTGGACGTTCACGAAGCCTGTTTTGGCCGCCACGTCGAGGCGTAGCTCGATGTTCGGGAAGAGCAGCGACACGCCGGGCAGTCGGCCTGCAGCCTTATGCTTAAGGAATTCCTCGTAGGTGTCGGTAACGTAGTAGTCGGTGACCGCGACCGCCTCGACCTTCGGCGTCAGGCCTTCGAGTGTCGTGAGGTAGGAGTTCCAGGGGTCGGAAACACCGAACTGATTGTTAAGGATTGTGCCGGGAGCATGGATATGCGGCTCCCATCTGTGCCATTCAGAACCGCGACTGATCACTTCCATCTCCAGATTGACATTCTCGTTTTTGTCGCCGCATGCCGCCTCAAAGGAATGGCCTAACGTACGAAGCTAATCGGCAGCACAACCAATCGGACGCTGAGCGCTTGGTTCGGCCAATTAATACTCTCGAACTAGGCAGGCCTTTTTGTTTGGATCCTTATCCACACGGTATTTAGCTCCACACTGAGGGCAGATAGAGTGGTTATCCCAGCCAAACTGGTAGTAACACCGACCAAGGATCGGCAGAGAGTCACCACAGTGGCAGTACCATGCAGCATTGTTGCCTTCGGCCCGTGCCTTGCTATTTGGGTGGTGCAAAAAGACTACATCAATTTCATGATAAACGAGAGCCTTATCGGGTTTGGGCATCGGAACTCCTAGGCGAGAAGCATGGTTAGAGTTAGGCGTTAAGGCGTGTCTAGTTTTCTGTGTGCCCAATCTCGGCGCAGGTAAAAGTATGTGATGATCGAACCGCACCCATGCCAACCCAGCATCCGAAATAGGCAGGCGACTTTTCACGGATGGCGGCTTTTTTCATTCCCCATGATGCTCCCATATGAGACTTCTTGGAATGCCTTTTATGCCTACTTCACCTACTCCCGCATCACCCCTGGGCCTCCAGGTGGCGTGGTCCCACTGGTCACAGGCACGAACACCTCGCCAACATCCCGCGTCCGTAAAAGCTAGGCCGCCTTGCGATGATCCCCAGTTGTCCTCCTCCTACAGTTCGCGAACCATCCTCCGCCCCGCCCTATCGACCCAATGGGAAGCATGGAAACTTTGCTAAATTTTGCCGGTGTTTTAAATATAAGAATTAAATAAGGTTAAATCCATCGGAGTCTTGACCCTGTAACCGAATCCGTCTCAGCCTCCCTCGCATGGATCTGGACCCGCAGTACCCGGAGCTGGATCGGACCGGCGATTTTATCGGCTACAAGGTCGTCAAGCGCCTCGACAACTGCTCCGCCTGCCGTCCCTTCCTCCAGGGCATTGCTAAGCCCGGTAACGGCTTCAGCCGCGGCCCAACGGGCTATCGAGGAGCTGCCCCCTGTCCACAGAGAAGAAAGCCTTCTTCCTGGCCCGCGTGCCTAAGGCGCCGGAGCCTCCTTTCCCCCTGCTCGCCGATGAAGCCCGACGCTCGGCCACCCGCTCCGGGTAGCTCGCCGCCAATGCCCGCAGTGCCTCCCTGAACTCCTCTGTGTTGAGGCTGGCGTAGTCTAGATGGGGCAAGTCAAGATGACGATCGCTCATCCGGGGAGCATATGCTCGGGACAGACGGTGAGCCACACGAAACCCGGGCGGGTCACCCTTTAGGGGATTCCAGTCGATCCACATGGCCTCATTCAGACACTCCTTCCGGTTCGCGCCGGAGGCGATCACCTCTGACAGGCAGCCAGAGGCGCCCCAGGCGCGCATCAGAGGCCGTAGCCTCGATCCACGCCAGCGACCATTCCGGTGTTTCGCCCTAAGCGACAGTCGCCACAGCTAGGGCCTGGAGCGTTGGCGAACCAGCAGCTTCCGCCCGTCCGGGTCCCGCTCCTTGACGGACGCCATCCCCGCCACTTTTGCGGCGTAGGCCTGGATCACTTGATCAAGGGTCAGGGAAGGCATGGGATTGAAGACACTCCAGTTTCATTTTCAGCAATCCCCGTTGGCCAGTCGAAAGACAAGCACGCCTCAAGCACTTGGGACTGCCCAGGGCTATCCGGAAACCCCAGAAGGATTGGGGCTCTGGGGGCAAGCCGGCGTCCGGCCGGAGGCCCGGGAGCAGGCACTCCCTACAGGCAACTCGCACCGGTGCGTATCCCACCAAGGGCCACCAGATCTGCATGTTTACTCAAAAATTAATGAATATTGTTAAAAATTAAGCATTGTTTTTTTAACGCTTTTCCTCATACTTTCCCCATGGCGTATAGCAGTCACTCTCCCTCCAACCCGACCCCTGAGCCCCTGCCGGGGCCCAGGGCCAGCGAGGCTTCCATCAGCAAGCAGCTGGAGGCAAGGATCCGCCGTCAGTCCAAGGCCTATCCAGAGCGGGTCTTCACGCCCTCGGACTTTTCTGACCTGGGATCCCCCCACAGTGTCGGCATGGCCCTCATGCGCCTGGTCCGGACGGGTGCCCTCAGGCACCTCGCCAGAGGCCTCTACGATGTCCCCAGGACCCACCCCCTGCTCGGTGAGCTCCTCCCCACGGCCGAGGCCATCGCCCAGGCCCTGGCCCGCCGCGACGGGGCGACCCTGCTCCCCATGGAGGCCATGGCAGCAAACCTCCTGGGGCTCTCGGAGCAGGTTCCGGCCAAGGCTGTGTTTCTCACAGACGGGCCCGACCGTCTGGTGACCATCGGGCCCCTCACCGTTCAACTCCGGCAGCGGCCGGTGAAGCAAGTCAGCAAGCCCGCCCCCACCAGCAGCCTGGTGTTCGCCGCGCTCCGAAGCCTGGGTAAAGAGCATGTGAGCCTGGAACGAGTCAGCCACCTGCAGGAGACCCTTTCGGCCAAGGACAGGAAGCGCCTGATGAAGGACCTGCCCCTGGCCCCGGCCTGGATGCATCCCTTCCTGCGCCATATCGCCGGAGAGAAGCCGTGACCCCCTTTGCCCTCCAGCCTGCCGCCGAGCAGCGGGTGCTCATCGAGCAGATCGCTGCCCGCCGGGGCATCCTCCCCCTCATTGTCGAGAAGGACTTCTGGGTCTGCTGGGTGCTCGGGCGGGTCTTTGCCACGCCCGGCGTGGCCGAGAGCCTCGTATTCAAGGGCGGCACCAGCCTTTCGAAGGTCTTTGGAGTCATCGATCGCTTTTCCGAGGATGCGGATCTCTCAGTGAGTCCCGCGGTTCTCGGCTTCACCGAGACCGACCTGGATGAAGCACCCTCGGCCACCCAGCGCAGCAAGCGAATGCAGCGGCTGGCCGCCGCCTGCGAAGACCATGTGCGTGAGGTCATCCAACCACGCCTGGAAGACTCCATCCAGGATGTCCTGGGCCTTCCCAAGGGAGGGGCCCCCTGGCTGAGGTTTGAGATCGACCCGGTCGCGGGCACTCCGAACATCTGGTTCCGCTATCCCTCCGTCCTGCCCCAGGCCGGAGGCTACATCGCCAAGCAGGTGAAACTGGAACTCGGGGCCCTCACCGACCAGCAGCCCACCGGCCGTCACACCATCCAGCCCCTGCTCGCCGATGCCCTCGGCCTGATCTTCGACGACTTCCAGTGCCCAGTGGTGGCCCTGGAGATGGAGCGCACCTTCTGGGAAAAGGCCACCATCCTGCATGCCGAGTTCCACCGCCCCGCCGGGCAGCCGATCAAGGACCGATCCGCCCGCCATTACTCGGATATGGCGGCCCTGTGGCGCCACCCAGGCCGCAATAGGGCCCTGGAGCGGATGGATCTTTTGGCAGATGTCGTGCGTCACAAGAGCCGTTTCTTTGCCTCCTCCTGGGCCAGCTATGACACAGCCATTGCGGGGTCCTTTCATCTCCTGCCACCGCAGGTTCGGGAAGCGGAACTTGCGAGAGACCTCCATGCGATGAGCCCGATGTTCCTGGGCGCTTCGCCAACCCTGGCCTCCATCCTCCAGGCCCTCGCCGAGGCTGAGGCTGCCCTGAACAGCTGAATCCCTGGGTTCCGACCAGAACATGTGAACCTGTTCAGGCCCCGGACCATATCAAACAACAGTGGCCCCACATTCCAGGGGTGCCTCTTTCCGGGCTCTCGGGCTTTCCCCTTGGGGATGCTCGAGTCGCTCTTGACGCCGTTCTCATTCCGGACTCGAAGGCCCTCCAGCCCTCTCGCCCCCATCGTGGATCGGTGGACCATCCACGCAGTGGTGGCGCCCGTTACCTGCTCCGGCTCTATCGCCGCCTGGGGGATCCCAAGCAGGCAAGTCGGGCCAACCAGGCCGGCCTCGAAGCCCTCCATGAGGATGAGGCGGGGCTCTGCGCGTTCAACGCCTGGTGGAGCAGGAAGGTTCGAGCCGCGGCCTCCGGGGCGCCCGGCAGTCCAACAACCGGGCCTTTCAGGCGGCCCTCCTTGGCTGGCGGACCGCCTTTCCCGAACCCATGGCCTCCCAATGCATCACATCGGCCCTTCAGGCCGCCGCCTCCACATGCTCCTCGCACCTGGCCGAGGTCTTCGAAGAGGCCCCGGAGATCCAAGAGTCATTCCAGAATTCCATCCTGATGGGCCTCTGGCAGGCGGCTGGACTGGAGGAGCCATCCGCCCTCACTCCAACACCGCGTTCTTGATCACTTCGGCCCGACAGGCATCCCAGGCCCGGGCTAGGGGGTCCAAGTGTAACCGCCCCAGGTCCAGCCCCCGTCCGGGTCCGCTTCATCGGCCGGAGGCTGCCATCCGCCGCACACCCGGAGGCGCCTCGATCAACGCCTCCCGAGCTGTCCCGCTCCCCGCCGCCGAGGACAGCACATGGTGGGCCAATCCTGGGCCATCGGCGAGTCACCCAGACGAACCAACAGCTTCCGCTCGTCAGTCAGGATCGCGCTCATTGAGGGACGCCATTTCCGCCACTTTCGCAGCCCAGTGGCTGCAGTCCAGTGACCGGCCCCATCTCCACTCATGGCCTTTAGCGTTTTGGCTTTCTACCCGGGACGCGTGGCCTAAAGAGGTCGTCCTCTGCATCCGCACCAGGCACCTCATCCTCATCAAAAATCCGGGAATCAACACGACAAGCGGGTTCCCCGAACTCTGGAGCGACACCAGTTAAGTCACTGAGTTCTCGCAGGTCACATCGACCCAAAGACCGCCCATGTGATCCAGCAGCATGACCAGCATGCTCATCTCCTCTCCCGCCAAGCAGATCGTCGTACCGACCACCGTCGGAACGACCAGATGACCCGTTTCCTGGTGCCGAAGTAAGGGAGCCTCTCCCGCCCGAATGCAGTCCCCGGAACGGATGAGCAGAGGGACCATCGCACCGACCTGGGGGCTCATCCACGCAAGCCAGAGGTCGGGACTGGGGGCCACCGGCAACGCCATGGGGGGCACGACAATCCTCCCCCGTTTCGTGGGGTCCAGAAGGCGGGTGGTCAACACTTCCTCCGGCATCGCCATCCATAGCCCGTACACCAGATCCTCCTTGAAGGCTGGCCAGGCTTGGCCCAGCGCCCAGCGGGCCTCGTCCGGAAGCAGACGAGAGAGAACCAACGGCAAACAAAGCACTTCCGTTACATAGGGAGCCGACCACACCATCCAGACCTCGGAAATCACTCTCTCGGCATACTGCGCGAGCTTCTTCCGGAGAAATGGCGGAATTATCTGGGGATTTTCCTGCCGGTGCCTCATCGCCCACGCTCCATCCTCCGAATCGAGGCGAAGCAAACCAGCCGCTTCCGCCAGTTCCCAGGTATTCAGAGCCTTCGACTCTGGGTTCACCCACGGATCCAGAAAGGGACGGGAAGCGAGCTTCCACGGTGCCTGCTGGACGAGAGCCCAGGTAGGCAACACAGGCGCAGTACCTACGGCGACGTCGGTCGCGGGGTCGGTAACCTTTTCGTGGATAGGGGTCACCTTCAACGTGCTGTTCATGGCGTTCTCCTTTTTCAGGCCAAAATCCAAAAAATCCCATTAACTTACTGAGCGGCCGATTTGCGCTGGACTCATGGCCCTCCTTCCAGGAGCCAGATGAAAATTCCACCGCCAATACGTCATTCGGACACGCCTTATCCCCACCGAACCTCTCCAGCACGCCTCCAACCCAACTTGCCACCCCCAAAGTGTGCGCAGCCAGTCGCACCCACTGCCCCCAGCCCTTCAAAGTCTGAGTGAGGCGCCCGAAGCGGATGTCTCGGAGAGGCCACTGCCGTATGCCTCCAGCAGCGGTTGCCACAGGAATGCCTCTGGCCTCTGCTCCCGAGCCTCCACCCAACAGAGGTTGAGGGCCGCCTGCGATCGGTAATCCGGCGTAGCGGCCCAATTCGGGACCTTCGCCTGCTCTCTGAGCCAGTGCTCCAGGGCGGCCAATTCCTGACGCGTCGTAGGGACCTGCTGACCGGGCTGCCACCCTGGCAACTCCTCCCAAACGCTGGACGGAACATCCGGCCACTGCTTCACGGGCATCACCCCCAAGGTCGTAAGCGCCACGGAAGCTACGACTTCCAGAACCGGCTGAAGCAGGAGCTGAGGTACCTGCCCAGCAGGTTCCAGTTGCCCTGCCACCATATCCCACCGGGCTGGCAGGAGACTCAAGGCCTCCTGCTCTGCCTGCCGAAGGAACGAACCCAGAGCCCACCCTGGCACTGCAATGAGAAGCCCCTCTGGGAGGTAGGAGCACTGTCCGGACACCGCCCTCAACTCCTTGGAGGAATAGGGTGCCCACGGCTTGCCTCGCTTCAGGGTCTCCTCCCACTTCCCCTCGGGGCCAAAGCGCCAGTTCCGCACCGATGCGGGGAATCTCCGGGCTTCCTCGGCCTGTCGGACCCAGGTCTCTATCCCCCGAGGCGGCACCCACTCCCTCGATTCCGGAGGCCGAGAATCGAAGGGCGCCAGCTCCGGGGTCGGACGCATTTCCCATTTCTGGGCATGTTTCCAACCCAGAGCCTGCCAAGCAGTTAGGCTCTCCTGGTACTCCAACCTCAACGCATGCACCCGCTCGTTCCACACCGCCCGATCCGCGGCGTAGGCTTTCCGGGCCTCCTGGTCCTGGAGACTCCCCGTGAAGATCGGCTCCGCGGGCAGGAGCGGTTCCGGAGGAGCCTTCCCTTGGGCGCGAGCCACCTCCTCCATGGGAACCTCGATCGCCACTCGCCGCCAGAGCAAGCGTCGCGTGAATACCCGGCAGCACAGCAGCCACCAGGGAGCCGCACTTGGCTCGGACCTCTGAAAGTCGGGCAAGCCCGAGAGATGTGAGCCGGTACGCGACTCTTCCATTTTCTCTATCTCCTCTCAAATGACCGGCTTTTTTCAACTTGCTCAGCAAATTGCAATCGCTTTTCTCGAGAAAATCCGTCCGAAGACCTCCTTCCCCGGCCGAATGGACCAGAAGGAGAATCCGTGAATAGTCCGAGGTCCACCGAATCCGAGCCTTTTTACTGGAGTCTGCGAGATCGACGGGGCTCCCTCCGATGGCCATCACCACCCCAAGCACTTCATTCCGCTTCTCCTGGACCAGTTCCGCGGCGGAATTGAATTGCGGGCCAACGCCCGGCAAGGCAATCCCCGCCTCCAGTCGCACCTGGGCCACAGCCAGGTCCTGCTCATAGAGAGCTAGCCGCCTCGTCAGTTCTTCAGCCCCCAGGATGGCCCCACCATCACCCAAGAAGCCTAATAAATTCATCTTTTGGACAATGACTTTCCGCCTTTTCTCACCAGAAAGAGGGCCGAGCAATGCTTGAGTCTCTGCTCCGCCCAAGGCTTTGCGAAGCAACTCGAGTTCCCTCGATGTTAGAGGAACGGTTCCCCCAAGGGCTGACTTCATCTCTTGGAAAGCCAGTATCTCAGCCCTTCTCTTGCGTTTAACGCTTCCTGCCAGAATCACCAAACCGTCAGGACCGTGTACAGTCGCGCCCTGCACCTGCCCTGCCCCCGCAGATGCAGGGCCACGTTGGAGCTCCACCCGGAAGCCATGCTCAGCGGCTTTTGCCACCATGGCCTCCGTCACCCGAGCACGTCCTCCACCAGGCTTGGACATGTTCCGCACACAGCTGCCGTTATCCCAGGTGCGCCACTCCCGCAGGTGCCAAGCGGGGAAAAAGGTAAGGACGTGAGCGTGATAGTGAGTTTCTCCTGCCCGATTCTCGGCGTGATAGTAAACAAGCGTGAGCGTCTGAGCGGCATGCCACTCCCGCTCACCCTTTCCAGCCCGGACACGGACAGCCTGCCGCTCGACCTCCTGCCGATGCGCGCGAACGCCCGCTGCCAGCACTTCCCGGGCCCTTTCGGGGTAGTCAGCCAGAGCCTGGCTCAGCTCGCACGGCAGAGTCACGAGGGCCTCTTTGGGGGGCCGAAAGAACCCGTTCCCCCGGGTCAACTTGCCGTGTGCCCGATCACACCCATGGGCCAAGTTGTGTATCAGGTCCGGCGGCGGAAGTTCGCTCTTACTCGGGTCCCACCCCAACCCCTGCCACAGTTCCGGGTGCCACACCTCTGGGCGGACCCGTCCATCGCGGCTCAGATACCCGTGACAGGTCTCGAAGCCACCGGCCTCAGTCCGGCTTTGCAGGTGTGTGCCGAAGTATTCGACCACGCCGGCAGCCGTTCGTGCACCGGCCTCGGCATCATACCGGATCAGCACGTCCACGGCGCCCCCAGGGCCCTTAGCGAGGTATCACTTGCAGGGCCCGGCGGAGTGCCGTGCCACCGGCCTCCAGAAGCGCTGCAACCAAGGCTCGGTTATCCAGGTGTAGCCCCTCAGCAGCTACCACGATGGCCCTCCAGTGTTCTGCCGCGGGCCCAGTGAGGGTCACTTTTAAGGTCACCTGCCCCGAAGATCGCCCCGCCAACTGAGCCTCGATCTGCCGGGCCAGACGACTGCTCCTCGTCTGTCGACCCCTCGCCACTTCCCTGGCCTCAGCCTCGGTCCCGTCCATAGCCCGCCCTCCTCTGTTGCCTTCCCCTAACTCGAATCAGGTCTCTGTCACTTTTCGCGGAAGCACTTTACGCCCACCCCCGCTGGGTGGGCTGGAATCCCCAGATCCTGGTACAGAGGACTGCTCCTGCGAAACCCGCGGACGCCCAAAGGTCGCCCTTGTTTCGCCGCAGCTATCCACACTCAAAGACCATGGAACTCGCCCGTTTAGCCCTACAGAGACCACTTCTGCCTCCCGCCAGCTCTTGCGCTTTGGACTACCATTCGATGTGGACATTTTACCACAAAACATCAAATGTTCAAAAATTTTCCATCGAATACAATCCCGGGTGCCCACAAATACGAATACCTTCACCCGCTCACCAGCTACCTCCAGCCAGCATTCCCCAAAATCGACCTGGAGCTGCTGCCCGGGCCCCGTTTCGAAACGCAAGGTGGCCCGCTCTACAGTTCTCAGGCTGACCAGTGATTCCTCGCTCCGCGAGTTCCTGGCGTAGCGGGGCTCGAGTAGGCACCCCCGTTGCCGGGGCACATCTCACGGAAGCGTGCAAGTGCTGTTCACACACGGCTCTTCGGGATGACGGGTTATGACCCCCGCCACCGGCCGGTTCACGAACTCTCCTATCCCGGCGACAGCACGGGCTGCGCCAGGGCAACGACGTCTGGGCGTTTGGATTGCCACTTCTCCCAGATGGACACGAGCCCCCGCTTGGCGAAAACACGCGTTGCAGAGTCCCCGGTCCACCGCGAGGCTGTGGCTCAGTGTCCATAAGGACTTCCGTCCGTCATAGACACTTCTCCAGGCCGTCTTTCGACTCACGCCCAGCCGAATCAGTTGGATTGCTATGCTTCGCTTGCTTTTCCACTGCTTTAGCTGGATGCACGCAGCCGGCGCCGGATGTGTGCATCCAGATACTTCAGCGTCTTTTCCTCCCCACATGTGCAGATACCAAAGAACCCGATCCATCCTTCAGATACCCATTGGTCTGCCGGATGCACTCGCGCAGCGAGTTCCCCCACGTTCTTGGCGTCAGTTCGCGGATTCGCCTGTCTATCCGCTCTTTCGAGCGTTTTGACAGCAACACTTCCACCTCTCCCTCCAGCGGCTCTCGCCGCAGACTGAATCCGAGGAAATGCCGCTCCTCCGGGTGCGCAACGGCGCTCTTCTGCTCGTTCACCTTGAGGCGCAACCACTTCTCGATGAATCGGCACACCCTCTCCATGGCTCGTTTTCCTGCACGTTCACTGCGGACGTAGATGTTGCAGTCGTCCGCATAGCGCACGAAGCGATACCTTCGCCTCGCAAGCTCAGTATCCAGCTCGTCGAGAACGATGTTACTGAGCAACGGGGAAAGAAGGCCGTTCTTTCCATGGGCCTTATGTTTCTTGGCCAGGCCACTCATGCTCGGTTCCACGGGTGATATGGGCATGCATCGCTAAAGGCCAAAGGGCTGGGCTTTCAACCTTAGCAACGGTGGACTGGCTCAGTTGGGATGGGAGATGATATGTCGTGATTGAAGCGAGTGACGCCAGTGACCGAACCATGAACCAGACTGTTCCAAATGACTCCTCCCGACTCCTTCTCCTTGAGGAGCTTGCTTTGGGAATCCTTCGGGATATGAAGCTAACTCCTGCAGACAGAGATGCCTTAGAGAGAGCTGTTCATGTTGCCCGCTCCCTCCGAAGGCTTCCCGCGGGCTCTGAAGTTAAGCCATGACTTTCAAGCCCAGGTAGGCTTGGGGCTGGGGGAGGCTCTGGTGGATGCGCGTCAGTTACGCAGTTTCATGGCTGCAGCGAAGTTCTTAAGTTTCAGCAAGGCAGCAAAGCATCTCGGCATGACTCAGCCGACCATCAGCTATCAGGTTGCCTCCCTGGAGCGCTCCCTTGGGCTGAAGCTCTTTGTCCGGAGTACCCGGGCGGTCCACCTCACGCCGACCGGGCTTTACTTCTTCGGCCAAGTGCAAAGATTGTCCGCCGAATTCGAGGCCATGGTGCCCCAATGCCAAGTTCCTTCTGAAGGAAGTTGTGAAGGGGGAAGCGGGCCTGGTCCGTACTTGGACGTCCGGCAGCTTCAGTGCTTCCTTGCGGTGGCATCCTCTCAAAGCTTCACCAGGGTGGGGCAGAGCAGATGCAGGACCAGACCAGGTATTAGCTATCAGGTGGTGGCTTTGGAGAAGTCCCTTGGCAAGAGCCTTTTCCAACGTGGGCATAACTTCATCTCTCTAACAGAGGTTGGGCGAGCCTTTGCGGAACAAGTGCACGATCTGTTGACCGATTACGAGCACGTTCTCCTCCAGGCCAAGGGTATCGAGAAAGAGGAAGGGAGGGGCTTGACCATCGGATTCCTGGACGGAGTTCTGACGCAGACACTTCCGGGGCTCATTCGGGCATTCTCGATGGCCTGCCCAGGGGTGCGAGTGAAGACGATGCATGTGTCCCTTGCCCGCATGCTGGATGCCATCCTGGCTGGGGAGATCGATTGCGGGTTCGCTCCGACTTTCGATCATGTATGTCTGGATGGTGTCCAAAGTCTAGTGGTTCTTCGAGATAGGATGGTGGCGGTCATGTCGGAAGATCACCCCTTCGCCAATCGGGAGAAACTGAGGCTTTCGCACCTTAAGGGGCAGCCCTTACTGAGTCTCGCCGAGAGTGTCGGGGGACTTGGGGTCAAGTGGCATAGGTCCCTGTGTGCAAAGTGGGGCCTGGACTCCAGCCTGACTGAATATTCGCCAGATTTCCCCTCCATGTTCATGGCCATCGGAATGGGGCAAGGGATTGCCATCCAGCCGCGGCAGATTCTCCAGGAATACGGCAATGTCCGCATTCGAGCTGTGGCGTTGGAGGATGACGATGTGGAAGTCGAGTTCGTTGTGGCTTGGAGAGCTGAGGGGAGCAATCCCCTCCTGCCTACGTTCCTGCAGGGCTTCAATCAGATCAGTGGCTAACCGTTATCGAGATAGAGCCTGTTGCCTCATTCTGCAACCCGCTTTTCATAGAAAAAACTTTCGCATGTGAATTCATTAAACATTACACATGGGCCCACACAGCCTTTAATGAGATGTATTTAATTAATTAGAAATTTTCATCTCGCTTTACCGAGAACCTAGTCATTCCAATTTTGCGTTGGACCCTTTTGCGATGCCTTCCATACTGGATAAGTCAACCACATGACTTCTTCGAAAGAACCTACGGCAAAGGGCGTAGATATATAGGCATTTTGTATCAATTTAGACCTTGGATTTGGGGTCCAATCGCCGCATTGCATGAGCTTGATTTTTGAATACCTATTCACAGTTTAAACTGCGACGAATCTACTCGTATATATCGACACAAAAAACACCATATAACGTTGATAGGTGAGGCTATGTCAGAACTTAAAGAGAATGTAAAATTGCCAATTAGGCCACTTCACCAAGGGATCAGCGTTGCTGATATGGAGGCCTCCATCGCCTGGTACGAGAGGATGTTTGGATATCAAGTCGTTTCAGACGCCTATGTGCCCCAATTGCCAGCCCGGATCGTGTTTATGGAACTCGGCGATTGGAGCATTGAACTCTTCCATGTGGATGGATCCGCATCGCTTCCCAATGATCGGCGCATCCCCAACCTGGACATCAGGACCCACGGAACCAAGCATGTCGCATATCTGGTGGACGATATTGTCAGCCTGATGGACGATCTGAAGGCCAAGGGGGTGGATGTGGCTATGGACATCTTTCCGATGGCTGGCGATAAAGTTGCCTTTATCCGCGACAACACCGGCAATCTGATCGAACTTATTCAGAAGCCAACCTCTGGCCAGCCTGCCTGAACGAATTCGACGACCCAACGTTGCATACCATTACCCGACAAATGGATATGGGTGGCTATTCGTATGCAGCACTTTTTAATCACTTTTAGGTGAAATGGAGTTTTAGCATGGAAACCCAGTACGCCGTTGCCGAGCCCGGCAAAGTTGTTCTTAAGACCAAGACCCTGGCCAAGCCCGGCCCCGGTCAGGTTCTGCTCGAAGCTGAATACAGCACCATCAGCATGGGCACCGAGAACGCCCTCATGGGCAACCACATCGTGCCCCTGCCCCAGCCCATCGGCTACAGCATGGCCGCCCGGGTCATCGAAGTCGGTCCTGATGTCACCGATCTCAAGGTGGGCGATCCCGTCGTCACCACCGGTCAGCACGCCCAGTACCTGCTGATGGATGCCAAGAACTGCACCCCTGCCCCCCACGGCATCGACATGCAGCAGGCCGCCTTCTTCAACCTGGCTCACACCGGCATGTATGCCATCCGCCGCACCGGCATCAAGCTCGGCGAGCCCACCCTGGTCATGGGTCAGGGCCTCGTGGGCGCCATCACTGCCCAGCTGGCCCGTCTCGCTGGCGCCATGCCCCTCATCGTCACCGACCTCGACGACCGCCGTCTCGATAACGCCCGCAAGATGGGCGTGCATTACGCCATCAACCCCAAGACCCAGCCCGGCGAGCTGGAGCGGGTCATCGAGAGCATCGGCTGGGGCGGCATTCCCGTGATCTTCGAGGCCACCGGCGCCCGCAAGCCCCTGGACCAGGCCTTCGAACTGGTCTCCGAGCGCGGCCGGGTCATGATGATGTCCCAGGTCCACGGTGGCGACGCCCCCCAGTACGACACCAACCTGATGATGAAGGGCGCCACCCTCATCGGCGGCTACATCAACTCCAAGCCCTTCGCCCTGAAGCGGGCCGATCTGACCATCAAGGGCGAGTGGCCCCCGGTCATGGGCGACAACTTGGTCCGTTACGTCAACTCCGACACCTGGACCAGCGACGAGGATATCCGGGTCATCCTGAACCTCATCAAGTTCGGCTCGCTCAATATCACGCCCCTGATCAGCCACCGCTTCGAGTTCGAGGATATCTCCAAGGCCTACGACATGGTCTGGAACCTGGATCCCAATCTCCTCGGTGGTGTCATTCGCTGGAAGAAGTAGGCAAATCAACCTAGTCGCGATCTCGAGTGACCGCTCACGAATTACAAAAAGGGATTCATACAATGAGCATAATCAAGGCCAAGAACATCAGCAAGCCGTCCCGGCTGCCGTCCACGCTGTCCGTCAAGACCGAAGACATCATCATGGGTGTCAATGCCGGTCTCAACCCGGGCAAGCCCATCATCAACTGGTTCAAGGGGGATCCTGCCTCCAAGGCCGCCGTGTGCATCAAGGACGGCAAGGCTGTGGCTGCCGAATGCGACGCCTCGATCCGTTTCGGCGGCGAGCACTCCGACAACTCGGCCAAGGATCTGCTGGTGGTCGATTACAAGGGCACCGGTGGGGGTGTCTATGTGGAAGGCGGCGCCTCGAAGGTGACAGTCAAGAACGCTGTGATGGCCCTGCACGGCAGCGGCACGGGCGTCTGCAGCCCTGCCGTCGGCCTTGCGGTCACCCAGCATGGTGACCTGACGGCCAACAACGTCGTGATCGATACCGCCGGCAAGAGCCGCTTCTGCTCGGTGGCCGAGAAATTCAGCACCCTGCGGGTCAACGACTCGGTGCTGTATGCCCATGGCGAACCCTTTGGTGAGGGCTACGCCCCGGCCACCGGCCTCATGCAGACGCCTCCTCCCCCCCTGGAGATCGGCGGCAACTGCCGCACCCACTGCAGCATGAGCAACTCATACACATACTTCAACCGCTGCAAGATCATCTGCGACGGCTGGGGCGCCCTGTCCACCGAGGTCGCTGAAGGCTTTGTCTACCTCGAAGCCAACGATTGTGAAGTGATCGCCACCAAGAAGGGCTACGGCGCCTATGCCGACCCCGATTGTCATGACGTCTTCAACAACTGCCGTTTCGATGTCGATGGCATGGCCGGGATCATTGCCGGTGAAGGCGACATGACCTTCAACAACTGCGTGTCGAAGTGCGCCACCTATTTTGTGCTGAGCCACAACGTCTGCGGCGTGCCGGAAGAAGTCAGCTCGCTGTTCGTCAACGGTGGTTCGATCGTCACGGGCAAGGACGTCGTCCTGGTCAAGAGCGAGAACACCCAGCTGGAATTTGATGGTGTCAAGATCGCGGCCGGCAACAAGGTCCTGGTGCGCACCATCAAGAACGACGACCCCTGCGCCACCGTGCCCAGCGCCACGCCCTACGGCGTCAACGTGGTGTTCAAGAACATGAACCTCGAAGGTGACCTGCTCCACGAGGATCCGGAACGTGCCATGTGGATTTCCATGGCTGCCGTGACCTACCTTGGCGCCATCCACAACGGCAACTTGGCCCTCGACCAGGCCAGCAAGTGGATCGCCACCGCCGATTCGACCGTGACCCTGACCGCCGACGTCTATCCGGCTCAGCTGGATGCCCTCAAGGGTGTGACCATCACCGCTTTTGGTGCCGAAGCCGGCAGCTACGACCTGCCCGGCGGCGGCAAGCTGGTAGTCAAGGCCTGAGGACAGCGTTTGCCATCAGCTGTGAACCAAAGAAACCGCTTTGCAGGCGACCAAGGTCGTCCTGCAAGGCGGTTTTTTTTCTGATCACTGCATCAAAGGGGTCATTCACCCCACCCCACTCTGGGATGGCGCCGGAGAGTGTGATCCGGCGATCCGCTTCTATGACCTTCGATCAGTGGACCTTGCCCAGGGCACCCTCCCTATGACTGGAAGGATGTTACGGAAATAAGGGCGCCTGACCTGTAGTGGGCGGGTGTCCGCTGGGTGGCGGTGAGGGTCATTGTAGTGGGGAATCGTTGAGGAGGGCTTTGAGGGCCCGGTTGTCGTTGGCGAGTTCTTCGACGAGGTTCAGGTATTCGCGGACAAGCCTCTGGCTGATTTTCACGGCATAGCTGATCTCCTGGACGTTGAAGCCCTTCTGGTGACAGAGGAGCACCTGCTTGAAGGCCTTGAGGTAGCGGTGGGCGGCTTCGGGGCTGTGATCGGTGGCTCGGCAGACTTCCTCGACCTTGCGGCCTTCGAGCACGATCATTCGGACGATCTGGCGCTTGTGGGTGAGGGTCGGGCCAATGTCATGGATCACGCCTCGGCGCGGGAGGTAGCGCCCGTGTTCAGCCTCCCAGGTCCTGGCGTAGTGGCTCACGGTGCTGGGCGAGATCTTGAGGAGCACGGCACAGTCGCTGTTCGTGAGTACCCCGTCCTGTTCAAAGGCCTGCTGGAACAGGCGGGCCACAGCCTCCTGCTTCTGCTCCCGGAGTTTCATGCCTGCAGCCCGGTCCTGAGCATCCCGCCCCTGCACCAGATCCAGGATTACCGGCGTCAGGCGGCTCTGGGTGATGCGCTTGCCGTAGGAGGCCTTCTCCAGCTTGTGGACGGCCGTCCATTGGATCTGCCCCTGTCGCAGGTGGCTGGTCTGGGGATAGAACTTCCTCACGAGATCCGCGATGAGCTGGACCAGCACCTGGCGGGTCTTGGCTCCCCCGAGCTGGGGGCATTCGTTGGCAAAGAAGGACTCCAGCGCCCCTTCGAAGTTCTTGAACTGCATAGGGCCGTAGATGCTGTGATGCTGCTCGGTCTGCTCTCGCATCATGGCCTCCCGCTCGTGCTGGAGGTTTCTGGCCTGGGCAAAGGTCCCCCCTTTTTGAGGTCCTCAGCCTCGTAGTGCTGTGCCCCGATCAGATCAATCTCTTGGAACCGCCGCTGGTAGGCCTTCCTGTGGCGGTGCGCCTCGTAGATGTCCAGGAAGGTCCGGGTGCCTCCGGACGAGATGCCCACGGTCAGTGCAATCTGGAGGGGATGGAATCCCTTCCGGGCCAGGAACACGACCCGGCAAAAGGTGTGGATGTAGCGCTCCACGGCGTGCAGGGTGTGGTTGATCCGCCGGGCCACCTCCACGGCCTCCAGGCCCTCCAGCCAATGGCCGATGGCCGATGGCGACACCCTTATGGGAGACCCCGGGACCGATGTCCTGGATCTGCCCCCGCGTGGCCACAAAGATGCCCTGCTGCTCGCGCAGCTCCCTGACGTCCCGGCGGATGGTGCGCGTGTCGCTCTGCAGCAGCAGCGCCAGATCCTCCTGGCTGAGCAGGCCGCCCTGCTCACGGGCCTCCTCGGTGAGCCGCTGGATCAGAACCTTCCGTCGGGCGGCCTGACCCAGGCGATGGATCAGCTGTAGGTCGTCCTTCCCTTCGAATAGCGTGAGGACCACCGTGACCATCCGACATTCCCGGATCGGTTTGCCTGCCCCTTGCCCCGCCGCCACGCACTCGTAGCGCATCTGCCCCGTCCGCAGTGGACCAGCACCCGGCTCCGTGAAGTAGACCTCTCGGGTCATGGTTACCAGGACATCGGCTTCCCAGGGGCTCAACCCCGCTCCCTGGACCGCCAAAACCTTCAATCTCTGGTCCTGGGTCTTCAGTTCCAAACGTCGGGCTTGATCTTCAACCCTGTTCTCGGTTGTCATCATCATGGGTTTCTCCTTGGGTGGCCTTAGCAACCAAAAGCATCGGCAACGATGCCTTCCCAGGCGAAACCCGCCTCTTTCAAAGACCCTTGGGATGCCTCAGCACCCCAGGGGTCCTACCTACAGGGCATTTGTCCGAATCGGAAATCATGAAAGTGGCATTTAGTTAAAGACTTTCAATTCGTTCAACGATCCACCAATCATTCCAAGTCGAAGGGCACCATGTAAATGACATCATCAATCTTGCGTCCCTTGAGCAATTCGCAATGCCTCATGATGGTCATCTGCCTATCCACCTCCAGGGCCGTCAACCCGAATGCCTCAGACAAGGCTGGTTTCGTGGCCCGGCCTTGGGCAACGACGTATTCGTAAATGCTTTTCTGAAGGGCCGTGAGGCCATCCGTGCCCGTCTGGCCCGCCGCAGCCCGATGTGTCTTAGCGGAATGCACAGCTGCCACATCGCATGTCCTCAGGGGTTCGATCGCCTGGATATAGCAGTCCTCACATAAGACGCTCCCAAAGTGTTCGCAGGATTCTCCATCCGATATAGGCTGTCCGCACTTTGCACATTCCATCGCCAAACCTCCAGAGCTGTCATGCGGCCACAATAGCTTATAACCAACTTTGCATCGCCTTTTTCGAGGCCATCTGCACCGATATGTTTCCATAGAGCCGAATTTCAGCGGGATTCAACTTTTCACCTTGCACCACATTTCAACTGTATTACCATTTGGTTGTTGAGCGTGCCAATGAAACCCCACCTGACCAACCCCATGATCGAAGAAGTGAGCGAACTCTTTGCGGCTTTGGGGGATCCGTCCCGCCTCAAAATCCTCCGCTCCCTGCTGGATGCGGGCACCCCGCTCAGCCAGGGGGCCCTCGCTGAAGCGGCAGGCCTCTCCCAGGCCAATGCCAGCAAGCACCTAGCCAGCCTAGTCCGGGTCGGACTGGTGTTGCGCGAGCCCCAGGGCAACAGCGTCATTTTCAAGCCCATGCTCCCCCTAGTCGAAGACATCTGCGGACTGGTCTGCGGCCATGTCAGCGAGCGAGCGAGGAGCACCTACAAGGCCTTGGGCTGAGTTTTTTTACCTGGGAGTATTCCTATATGACTAAAAGGATAAGATTCTTACTCCCCTTCAGCACCCGGACCCTCATGGCAGCCCTTGGGATGTCGCTGAACCTGAGCCAGCCCCTCTATGCCGGAGGGCGAATCCAGGACGCCGGACAAGCCGGGGGAGCGATGGCCCGCTCCGAGACCTCCCTCCAGGCCCATCGCCACCAGCAGGTGGCCCGCCACAGGGCATCCTTCCTGCGTCCAATGACTAGGAGGTAACCATGAACGCCGACCGCATCATCCACACCTTCGCGGGCGCCCTCGTTCTTGCCAGTCTCGCCCTCGCCCACTGGCACAGCCCCTACTGGCTCTGCCTCACCTTCGTCGTCGGCCTGAACCTCTTCCAGAGCGGCCTCACCAACTGGTGCCTGGGAACCCAGATCCTGGTCAAGCTGGGCGTATCCAAGGATGGGGCCTGCGGGCTGAAAGGATAGTCATGGTCACACTCCTTGAATTGAAGCGGGTCGCCATCGGCGTCCTGCTGGGCGGCGCCATAGGCTTTGCCTATCAGAAGCTTGTGGGCTGCCGCACCGGCACCTGCCCACTCACTGCCACCCCATTGCGCGCCATCACCTACGGCGCGGTCATGGGTTTACTCTTCGCCCTTTCGGCCTGTTCAAGAAATGAACGGGCCAAAACAGTCACCCCCCTTTCCTCCACGGAGTCGCACATGTCTGCTTCCAACGTCATCCACCTCACCACCGGCGCCTTTGACAAGGTGAAGGCCCAGGACAAGCCCGTCCTGATCGACTTCTGGGCCCCCTGGTGCGGCCCCTGCCGGACCCAGGGACCGATCCTTGACCAGGTCTCCAGCCGCATCGGCGACAAGGCCATCGTGGCCAAGGTCAATGTGGACGAGGAACCGGGCCTCGCAGCCCCCTTCGGGGTCCAGGCCATCCCGACCCTGGTGATCCTCAAGGGGGGCAAGGTGGTCCAACGCTTCACCGGCGTCCAGCAGGCTGAGACCCTCATTCGGGCCCTGGAGAAGTGAATGGAGAGCATATGAATCCCAAGAACATCCTCTTCCTCTGCGTGGCCAACAGCGCGCGCTCCCAGATGGCCGAAGGCCTGGCCCGTCAGATGTTCCCGGAGGTGGTCATCCAGAGCGCGGGCAGCCGCCCGAGTCGCGTGAATCCTCAGGCTATCGAGGTCATGGCCGAGCTGGGCATCGATATTAGCGCCCACCGGAGTAAGTCTGTTGGAGAGATCGATCAGGCCAGTGTCGAGGTGGTGATCACCCTCTGCGCCGAGGAAGTCTGTCCCCTCTTTCTTGGGAAAGCCGAGCGGATCCACTGGCCCATACCGGATCCTGCATGCAAAGTGACCGCGCCCACGCAGGAGGAATCGCGGGCGCCTATGCGGGCCGCCCGGGACGAAATCCGACGTAGGCTGGAGGCGTTCAAAGTCGAACGATTCGATTAGAAAGATCGGGCTTGCGATGGCTCACCAGCGCCCAGCACCTTGGCGACTCCAGGATGGGATACCGTTTCTGTCGCGCAATGTAAGGCTCTGGCTTCCCTTGGCAACTTCGCGGGCGATGACGTATGGTTTCCCGCCATCGGACAACCTGGAACCAGTCAAGGTCAGCGTGTCACCTTGGGATACGCTGAATTTGCGACTATCCAGGAAGGATGTCGGGCCGAGATGGACCTCCACAACCTCGTTCTCTGTCTTCAACAGCACATGGGTCCCGGTCATTCGCCGCCCCATGCTGGGGTGGAGCACGCTGGTGACCGTCCCAGCCACGGTGACTTCGCGGGCGGGATCATAGGGCCGCTGCGCGAGAGAAGCCCGTGGGCCATAACCCTGGGAATAGAGGGGTGAGATCAGGAGAATAGGAGCCAAAAACCAAAGTGCTTTCTTCACAAGGCCTCCTTCGGCGATGCGGGAATTCCCGCGCACAAGGTAGACCCAGAGAGAGCACCTAAGGTTTAGCTATTTACCTTAATGGATGCCGATTTATTAAAGTTAGCATCCTTAAGAATAATGGCCACTATCAATGACAGACTCAACAGTGCAAATGCCAGAAGTCCGATTTGGAGCGCTGTCATGCCTGCCCAGACAACGGCATCCCGATCGCCGTGTAGGAACTCCAGTCCGAAGCGCAGGAGGGAGTAGCCTCCCAGGTGAGACCAGAAGGCCTGACTCCATGATCCCTGGGCTTTCGTCAACCTGCGGACCAGAAGGAGGATCATGACCGCGAGCAGCAGATCCCCGAGAGCCTCGTAGAGCTGGGTGGGATGAAGCGAAGCCGTCATCAGGGACCCCGGATCCGTGAAGCCCTGCCGAACGCTCCATGTCCAGACTTCGCTTGGAACGCGGTCATCGGGAGCCAAAGAGGGGAAGAATACCCCGAACTTGGCCATGGGGACGCCCCATGGCAGGTGGGTCGGCGTGCCCCAAGCATCCCCGTTCAGGAAGCACCCAACCCGACCGATGGCCTGCCCAGCCAACACGGCGGGGCTGGCGATGGCAAAGGAACGCCAGAAATCAGCACCTCTTCTTTTGAAAAAGAGAAAGGCTGTAAGGACGCCTCCCGCAAGTCCACCCGTGATGGAAAGCCCCCCCTCCCATAACCGGAAAAACGAGAGGGGTGCGGTAAGCAGCGACCCCAGATCCCAGAAGGCGAAGTGGAAGACCCTGGCGCCCACGATGGCGCCTAGGATGATCCACACGAGACTGTCCAGGAAGACCCGGCTACCGAGTCCAGCCCGCTCCAAACGTCGGACGATCCAGACCGCAGCCACCAGAATGGACACGAAAAAGTAGAACCCCTCATAGAAGTAGGCGGTCTTGAACCCCATATTCAGATGGACAGGCCACATGAGATCTCCTGAAGATGGTTATGGGAGCCACCCGTCAGAAGTTCCGTCACCGGAGACCCGAGAACCCTCGGGCCTCCAGGAGGTTCCCTGTGGCTTGCTCCAACCCCGTCACGGCCTCGGCATACCCGATCTGGGCCTGGAGATCTTCTTTCCGCAGACGGTGGGTCAACTGCGCGGCCTTCACTCCCTCCTGGGTTGCCTCGACGCTCAGCGTGTGGGCGCGGGTCCAGGTGCTTCCCCCCCGGCGATGGGACGGTCGGCTCTCGCCCAGGCTCGGAAACCATCCCGGAAGGTCCTGACTCCTGTGAACCCAAGCTCCCGCAAGCGTTGCGCCAGGAACAGGCTATCCGTGCTGCAACACCCATTGCAGTAGACGATCATGGGTTTGTTGCGATCGGCTTGTGGGCTTTTCAGGAAGGCCGCCAGACGGGGTTCGAAATCCTTCTCCCAGATTGGGAGGTTCAGGGCGCCTGGGATATGCCCATAGAAATAGTCCTCTGGCGAGCGGGCGTCCAGAAAGAGAACGCCCTCCTGAAAACCGCTCAGGGTTTGGCTGAATGAGGCGATCGGGACGGCTGGAACGCCAGTTTCCGTTGGCGGAGGGGTCGCCACCAACGGGGGAACACCGCCCAGAAGAAGGAGTGTCAGAATGCAGCCTTGCAGATGTTCAAATGGCCTCATGACATGTCCCCGATCTGGAACCTGTCAAGTCGCCAGGCCGTGACTGGGATTGCGAGCCCCATGGGCCGGGTCATCTCGCACTTCCACCACGGCCCGGACCTGGCAGGCTCGGCCTTCCCGTGGAGGCGATGCCGTTCCCCAATGTGGGGGAAGGAGATAGCGCCTCGATGTAGCAGTCCTCGCAGAGCTTCTTCCCCTGGAAGTCGGAGGCGTCATTCTCCTGTATGGATTTCTTGCAGATGGCACATTCCATGGCGGTCTCCGGGGCGCAATCGCTCAAACCTGGGGAACTTCTTTCTGGATTCGCTGAGTCATATCCGCGATGACGGTTTCGTCGATCAGGGTCTTCCCCTTCTCCACACCCAGTTCTGTCAGGACGAAGGATGTGTGGGGCAGCCCGCGGCGTTCGAAGATCTTGCGCCCGCATGCGGTGGGACACCCATCGATTACAAGATTCAGTTCCGAATCCCGGGCGCTCTTGAGGTAGCCCTCCAGTTCTGCGCCGATGGCCGCCAGGCAGAACATCTTGGCGTCTCCCTGGAGATTGAGACGTCGGGCCACCTGATCAGCCAGATAGCCGGTGTTGGCTGCGCCAGAACAGGCGAAAACCAAGTGCTTGGAGGAGGCAGAGCAGTTGCATTTCATGGGATCTCCTTGTGGGAATGGGCCTGGGGAAGCCTCAAGCCGGGAAACGGGTCTTCCAGGCGAGCATGAGCACCCAGAGAGCGCAGCCGCTCAGGAGAAGCCCCATGGTCTTGGGCAGCCAGCGGCCTAGGACCTGGGAGAAGCGACTCTGGGCATACTTGCTGGCCCAACCCGAGGAAGCCCCCGCCAGGAAGAGGAGCAGGACATGGCCAAGGGCATAGACAAAGAGCAGCACGCCGCCCCAGAGGACCTGCTTCTGGAGGGCCACCAAGGTGAGCACCGCCGCCAGGGCTGGGGTGGCACAGGGGGCCGAGAGGGTTCCGGTCAGCCCTCCCAGGGCGAAGGCCCCGAGCAGGCCCGCACCCTGGAAGCGGTGCAGGTGTCCATGGGCCTTGAAGGGCAGCGCGTAGAGGCCGAGCAGGTGCAGACCGATGCCCAGCAGGACTAGGCCGAGGATGGCCTTCCAGCCCCAACCGATATCCCCCAGCAGGGAGCCTGAGATCGCCGCCAGAAGGCCCAGGGCCGTAAAGGCCGCTGCGAGGCCCAGCACGAAGACCCCCGAAAGGACTACCGGGTGGTGGCGGCCCTCGCTGGTGCCCCCAGTGAAGCCCACCACCAAAGGGGCGGCCACCAGGACGCAGGGATTGGCCGAAGTCAGCAGCCCGCCCAGGAAGACGATGCCGAGCTGCTGATAGGCCGGGGCCTGGGCGACCGCATCGGCAAGACGTTCGACTAGGCCACCCACTACTTCAATCCAGCCTTGGCCAGGGCCGAGATGAATTCATCCTTGCCCCAGAAACCGACGTGGCGGAGGACCTCCTTGCCGCTGGCGTCGAAGATCACCTGGGTGGGCATGGCCATGACCCGGTGCTTCCGGGCTTCCTCAAGGTACTGGGTCACGTAGAAGTTCCGGACGTTTGCCCGATTGCCATACTGCCGCTGGAGCTGTCCTAGAATGGGCTGCATCTTCACGCAGGGAATACAGGTAGGGCCACCGAACTCAATAACGCTCCACTTGCCGGATTTGAGGGTCTGCTGAAGCCCTGCGGGGTCGAGGGCGGGCACGGAACTCTGGGCTGACAGGGCGGCTGAAGCGACCAACACCAGGGCGCTGAGGCGCGGAAGACTCATGGTGACTCCTTTGAAATGGGTGGACGGGTGTGTCGGAATCAACCCTGCAAGAACTTGAGGATCTCGTCAGGACTGGCGGCCTTGCCCTGGATGCGGAGCTTGCCGTCGATGGCCAGGGCGGGGGTGGAGAGGATGCCCCGGGCAGCCATGGCCGCATAGTCGGAGATCTTGACGATCTCGTGGGCGCCGCCAGACTGCTCCACGGCGAGCTTGGCATTCTTGGCGAGGGTCTCGCACTTGGCACAACCGGGACCAAAGACTTCGATAAGCATGGCTTCTCCTAGAAAAGAGCGTTGAAGAGGTAACCCACCAGCAGGATGCCGAGGGCCACGACGCCAATGAAGGTGGCGATGAGCTTGGGGCGCATGACCCGCCGGAGGATGACCGTTTCAGGGAGCGAGAGCCCGATGACGGCCATCATGAAGGCCAGGGTGGAACCCAGGGCGGCACCCTTGCCCAGCAGGGCCTCCACGATGGGCAGGACCCCTGCGGCGTTGGAGTATAGGGGTACGCCCACGACAACGGCCAGCGGAACGCTGTACCAGGACTTCTTCCCCAGCAGCCCGGCCATGAACGACTCCGGCACGTAGCCGTGGATGAGCGCACCGACGGCGATGCCCGCCAGGATGAAGGGCCAGACCTTGCCAACGATGTCTTTGACCCCTTGGACGGCGAGATGGATGCGCTCCGCCAGGGTGGACTTCTCTTCCTCCTCGCCATCCCCCATGGCTGGGGCCTTGAGGGCGTCCTGCACCCAGCCTTCCAGGTGGGCCTCCATCCGGAGGCGCCCCAGGATCAGGCCCGAGAGGAAGGCGATGGCGAGGCCCGTGCCCGCATAGATCAGGGCAATCTTCCACCCGAACATGGCCAGGAGCATGCCAAGGGCCACCTCGTTGATCATGGGGGCCGCCACCAGGAAGCTGAAGGTCACCCCCAGCGGGACTCCGGCCCGCAGGAAGCCGATAAAGAGGGGCACGGCAGAACAGGAACAGAAGGGGGTCAGGATGCCGAAGGTGGAGGCGAGGGCGTTGCCCAGGCCGGTACCACGTTTGGAGAGGACATCGCGGACCTTGGTGGGGCTGATGAAGGACTGGAGAAAGGTGACGATGAAGACCACCAGGGTGAGCAGGAGCAGCACCTTGGGCACGTCATAAAAGAAGAACGCGACCGCCTCGCCCAGGTGAGACTTGGGGGTGAGACCGAAGAGGCCGAAGGCGATCCATTCAGAGATACGATGGATCACCATGTAGAGAACGACCCAGGCAGGTAAGGCCAGGCACAGCCACCCGCCCTTCCTAAGAAAGCCCGGGAGCTTCTCCCCTGTCGGTCCGTTCGAGGGTGCGCAGGTGCAGGGCGGGTGATCAGACATGACTCACCCCCTTCTCCTCGGCAGCCTGAACCTTGCGGCACACCACGGCAACGGCCTGTTTCTGAACCATGCCCGCACGCATCCGGTCCATCTCGGACTCCGGCAGCTTCACCGCTTCGGCAAGGATGGCGCTCAGCAGAGGATTTCCCTCGAATCCAGGCATGACGGACACGAATACCCATCGCCCTTCCTTGCGCTCGCTGACAAAACCTGCCCGCCGGAGTTCCCGCAGGGCCTCCGAGACTGACGACGGCGGCACCTGGAGGGTCTCGGCCACCTGGCAGACGCTCATCTCGCCGCCATGCAAGAGAGCCAGGACGCGCAGCCGGATTGGATGCGATACCGCCTTCAGCTTTTCCACCAACGTTTTCGTTTCAGCAGGCATTGCCGTCCACCTTCCCTGTCTGTCCGGGAGGCAATACGGCCTCCCACTGGGAAGAGTATAGACATTTCGAATAATTCCGAAACTACAAAACACAAGCTCGACGCTTCAATTTCTGACGATAAATATGTAAATCATATTTTTTCAACGAACTCATACAACACCCAACGGCCATCCGCTTCTTGGAACTCGTCGTTTCGGCGTTGTCAGGACGGGATGAATTTCCATCGTTCGGCCTTTGCTTTCTCGCAGGCTTGATACTTCTCGCGCCCGCGATAGGCGAGCAAGCCTGAAGCCATGATGCAGATGGCCCGCGCCCTATGTGGCCGCCCGAAATCCTCGCTATTGCATTTCCAAGCATTTCCCTTCACAACTAAATATGGAGGAATCTTTGGCCCGCCGTCCCTGCTGCAAACAAATCGAAGCCCTGCCCGAAGTCCGCTACTTCAAGCCCCGCGCCGTCCCTCTGGCCGAACTGGAGGAGGTTATCTTGACCATGGAAGAGCTTGAGGCCCTGCGCCTGGCTCACCTGGAGGGACTTCACCAGAAGGAGGGAGCCGAGTGCATGGCCGTTTCCAGGGCCACCTTTGGACGCGTGCTGGAAGCAGCCCATCGCAAGGTGGCCAAAGCCCTGGTTGAAGGCTGCGCCCTCCGGATCGAGGGCGGCAGCTATTCCATCAAGGGTGGAGAAACAGAGACCTGCTGAAAACGTTCAGCCCTTTTCCTCCTCCTTCATATCCCTTTCACAGGCCACGAATTGGGTGTGGATCCCCTTCCACAGGACGTATCGGCGATACCCCCCGGAAAGATTGCGAACCCGGAAACCGTGTTGGGCCAGGATCCGGGCTGCCACATAGCCCCGGAGGCCCACTCGGCAGAAGACCAGCAGTTCCTTGTCCCGCGGAAGCTCCCCAAGCCGGGAGCGCAGGGTGTCCACCGGCAGGCAAGTCGCCCCGGGGATGGAACCGGTGGAATATTCCAGAGGTGAGCTGACATCCATGAGGAACTGCTCCCCGGAAAGAGCCTGGAGCTCTTCCAGTTCCCACAGGTCCACATCTCCTCTCAGGACATTGGAAGCAACAAAACCGGCCATGTTGACCGCATCCTTTGCGCTGCCGAAGGGCGGAGCGTAGGTGAGTTCCAGGTCCTCCAGATCGAAGACCGTGAGTCCGGCCCGCTGGGCCACCGCGAGGACATCAATACGCTTGTCCACGCCCTCCACTCCTACGGCCTGGGCTCCCAGGATGCGCCCCGTTTCAGGCTCAAAGAGGAGCTTGAGGGAAATGGGGTGGGCGCCGGGATAGTAGGTGGCGTGCTGCGGAGGATGAAGGTAGACCTTGCGGAAGGGGATCTGCTTGCGCTGGAGGGACGCTTCAGAGAGACCGGTCATGCCGAAGGCCAGATTGAAGACCTTGCAGATGGCTGTCCCCTGGGTTCCCTTGTAGCGACTGGCCCTCCCCAGAATGACCTCCGCAGCGATACGTCCCTGGCGGTTGGCTGGACCGGCCAGAGGCAGCATGGCCGGGGCCTCGCTCGCGAAGTCCCGCACCTCCACGGCATCCCCGACCGCAAAGATGTGAGGATCGCTGGTGCGCATCTGATCATCCACCAGAATGCCCCCCGTGGAGCCTATGGCCAGTCCGATCTCCCTGGCCAACGCAGTCTCAGGGCGTACCCCGACGCTCAGAATGGCCAGATCACAGGCAAGGCCTTGTCCATCATCGAGGCGGGCAAAAAGGTGGTCCCCTTGATCCTCGAAGGCAGAGACGGACGTGCCAAGACGCAAGTCCACCCCCTGCCGGAGGAGTTCTTCGTGGAGAGGAAAGACCATATCGGCGTCCGCCACGCCAAGCACATGAGGCAGACGCTCCACCAGACACACCTCCATACCCCGATGGCGGAGGGATTCCGCGAGCTCCAGACCGATATATCCGGCCCCCACCACGAGGGCTCTCCCGGATCCGGCAGGGGGGACGGCAGCCAGAATGCCATCCATATCCTCCAGGTTCCGCAGAGTGAATACCCGGCGGTCATCCGCTCCGGGGAGTGGGGGACGGATGGGAGTGGCCCCAGGACTCAGGATCAAAGCGTCATAGGGCTGCCAGTAGGTCTCTCCCGTCTGAAGGTTCCTGGCCTGAACCGTCTGAGTGACCGGGTCGATGGCCAGGACTTCGGTACAGACCCGCACATCCAAAGCAAACCGGGCCTTCAGACTCTCGGGCGTCTGCACCAGCAGGCTCTGGCGTTCAGGGATGACCCCGCCAATGTGGTAGGGAAGCCCGCAGTTGGCGAAGGAGACATGAGGCCCCCGCTCAAAGAGGACGATCTCGGCACCTTCGGATAGGCGACGGGCCCGGGCCGCAGCGCTGGCCCCCCCTGCAACTCCCCCGATGATCACAATGCGTGGCGATGCGGACATGGCAGCCTCATTTGAAAGAACTGGCCATCAGACTATTCCGGAATAATTATATCCGCAACCAGAAACACGAAAAATCATCTTGACCATTATGAGCATCCGCTCAATACTTCATTCGAGCACTTGCTCACTACTTTAGCCCAAGGATGCAACCATGCCCAAGATCGCCGTCACCAGTGAAGGACCGAGCCTCCAGGACGCCGTGGACCCGCGCTTCGGCCGGGCGGGGGGGTTTGTGGTCGTGGATACGGAAAGCATGGCCACTACTTACGTAGACAACGGCGCTTCCCAGGTCATGGCCCAGGGTGCAGGGATCCAGGCAGCTGAAAACATTGTCAATGCAGGAGCCGAAATCCTGCTGACGGGCTTCGTCGGACCCAAGGCCTTCGCGGCCCTCCAGGCAGCCGGGGTCAAGGTGGGACAGAACCTGGAGAACCTCTCCGTCGGCGAGGCCATCGAGCGCTTCAAGTCCGGAACAGTGACCTTCGCGGAAGCCCCCAACCGTGAGAGCCACTCATGATCGTTGCCATTGCCAGCGGAAAGGGAGGAACCGGGAAGACCACCGTGTCCGCCTCCCTCACGGCCATCTGGGAGCGCCCCGTGGTAGCTGTGGATCTGGATGTGGAGGAGCCCAATCTCCACCTCTTCCTGAAGCCAGAGCTCATCTCCACGGAGACCGTCAACCTGGAGGTTCCGGTGCTGGAGCCTTCAGCCTGCACCCTCTGCCGGGCCTGCTCGGAGCTCTGCCAGTTCAAGGCCCTGGCCATCTTCGGCAAGACCCTCATGGTCATGCCCGAGATGTGCCACGGCTGCGGCGGTTGTTTCGAAGTCTGCCCCGCGGAGGCCCTCAAACGGGGGAACCGGGAACTGGGAGTCATGGAGATCGGCCACAGCCGGGGCCAGATCCCCTGTCTCACGGGTCGCCTTCGCGTAGGTGAGTCCATGAGTCCGCCCCTCATGCGCCACATCCGCCACCGGATGGCCGAAATGGCCAAGGACATGAATGCCGACCTCATCATCGACGCCCCCCCCGGAGTGAGCTGCCCGGCCATGAACGCTGTGCAGGACAGCGATGTCATCCTCCTGGTCACCGAACCCACCCCCTTCGGATTCCACGACTTCCAGTTGGCCTGGCAGGCCTTCGCGCCCCTGGGCAAACCCATGGGAGTCGTGGTCAACCGGGCGGGACTCGGGGATGACCGGGCCTACGCATTCTGCGAAGCCAAGGGCCTGCCAATCCTGGCGGAGATCCCCTATCGGCGGGAGATCGCCGAGCACTACGCCAAGGGAGGACTCCTGGCGGAAATGGACAGCGAAATGCGCTGGCGATTCGCCAGCCTCCAGGAAGGCCTGGACCGCCTGAACCGGGGAGTTTCCCATGCGTGAGATCGTCGTCATCAGCGGCAAGGGGGGCACCGGCAAGACCTCCCTCACGGCAGCCTTCGCCCATCTGGCGCAGGACAAGATTCTTTGCGATCTGGACGTGGACGCCCCCGATCTGCACATCCTCCTGGAGCCCCAGACCCGACGTCAGGGAGCCTTCCTCTCGGGCAACGAGGCCATCATCGACCCGGGGCTCTGCCAGGCCTGCGGGCTTTGCGCGGAAAAGTGCCGCTTCGGTGCCATCCAGGCCGTCGAAGGAAGCTTCCGCGTGAACGCCTCCCGGTGTGAGGGCTGCAAGGTCTGCGTGGCCCTTTGCCCTCACCAGGCCATCGACTTCCAGGATCGCCTCTGCGGCACCTGGTACCAGAGTGAGACCCGCTTCGGTCCCATGGTCCACGCCCAGCTCTTCCCCGGCCAGGAGAACTCCGGCCGCCTGGTCTCCCTCCTGAAGCAGCAGGCCCGGGAACTCGCCCAGCAGAAGGGCATCGACCTGATCCTCAGCGATGGAACACCCGGAATCGGATGTCCGGTGATCGCCTCACTCTCCCAGGCCACCCTGGCCTTGATCGTCACGGAACCGACCCCTTCGGGCCTCCACGACCTGAAGCGGATCGCGGACCTCTGCGAGCACTTCCGCATCCGAACGGCTGTGCTCATCAACAAGTGGGACCTGAACCTGGACCATACAGAGGCCATCGAAACCCTCTGCGCGGAAAAGGGCTATGTCCCGGTGGGCCGCCTTCCCCATGACATCCAGGTGGCCCAGGCCATGGTGCAGCGCAAGGCTGTGACGGAGCTGGAGGAGAACCCCTTCAACCTCCAGGTGCGCCAGATCTGGAAAACCATAGAATCCCTGCTTCCCAATAACTGACCCAAGGAGAACGCCATGAACAGCAAGACACGCATCGCCATCCCCTCCGCCATGCCCGGCGGGCTCGAAGCTGAACTCGGCCAGCACTTCGGCCACTGTGATCTCTACACCATCGTGGATGTGGAGGGCGGGAAGGTCTGCCAGGTGAGCACCCTCCCCAACGTTCCCCACCAGCAGGGGGGCTGCATGGCCCCCGTCAACCACCTCGCGCAGAACGGCGTCAACGCCCTGATCGCCGGTGGCATGGGTTTCCGCCCCCTCATGGGCTTCAACCAGGTGGGCATCGAGGTCTACCACGGCGCCACGGCAGAAAACGTGGATTCCGCCGTAAAGGCCTGGCTCCTGGGCGCCCTGCCCCGCTTCACCCGCGATCAGACCTGCGGCGGCGGGCAGCACTGAGATGCGCATTGCCATCATTACTCAGCGAAAGGACTCCCTCGCCGCATTCTCGGCGGGACTGGCAGCCCAGGGGGCGCAGACCGACTGGCTCTCCACCCCCAAGCAGGCCATCGACCAGGCCCGCATCTACCCACGCAACATGGTCATCCTCGATGATCAGACCGGGGATTTCCGAGCCATCCTCTCGGATCTGATGGAGGCCAACGCCCTGCTCCACACTGCTGTGATCACGCCCATGGATGCGGAGAGCTTCCACGAAGCGAGCGAGGGCCTGGGCGTCCTGAGTTCCCTGCCCCCCTCGCCCAATGCGGAACATGCCCATTACCTGATGGACAAGCTCAAAGAAGTCCTAGGGGGCTGATATGGAGGGGGAGGCGGTTCAAGGAACCCTTGAGAGCACCCGGTCCCGGCTGCACGAGCACTGTATCGTGTGTTGGGACCGGCACCCCTTCGGGCTCAAGGTGGCCTACCATGCCGTAAATCAACACACGGTGGAAGGAAGCTTCCCCTGCGGCAAGTCGTACGAGGGTTACGGAGGCGTCATTCATGGCGGGATCGTTTCCAGCCTCCTGGATGGCGCTATGGCCAACTGCATTTTGGCAAAAGGACTTGAGGCCTACACCGTGGACCTCCGCCTTCGCTTCCGGGGTGCGGTCCGGGCAGGGGTCGATGCCCTTATCCGAGGGGAATGGCTCCGCAACGAGGGGCCCCTCCATCTCCTCCAAGCCTCGCTCTCCCAGGAGGGAAAGATCCTGGTGACCGCACGGGCCAAGTTCTTCGTCGGAAACCCCACGGGAACCCCCCGCCCCCTACCCATGGGAGAGGCTGCCCGGGAGCTCATCCGGGAATCCCGGAAGCGGCTCCGCTGAGCCAGAAAGGACGCTCCGTCATGCCATCCTCGCCCCTGGAACTGTTCGTCACGAACCTCGAAGAGGGGTACGGCGCCACCAGCCTGGGCAGCGTGGGGGGGGCTTTCAGCACCATCCTGCTGGCCCTCCTCGTCCCAGGAGATCATGTCATCGCAAGCACTTCAGCACCCCTCTCCCAGCCCAGGCTCACGGAGCACCTCCGAACCCGCTTCGGTGTTGAAATAGAAGAGGTGGACACCTCAGACATGGGTGCACTGCGAACCGCCATGAAGCCCACGACTCGCCTGTTGTGGGTGGAAACACCATCCCGCCATGGGCTCAAGGTCACCAACCTTGCGGCGGCCAGCCAGATCGCCCGCAGCAACCGCGCTCTGCTGGCTGTGGACTCCAGCTTGGCAGGGCCCCATGTCCAGGCGCCATTGAGCCTGGGGGCCCATCTTGTCCTGCACCCCCTCAGCCGCCTGCTGGGGGACAAGAGAGCCAAAGGGGCGATGGTGGTGACCAGACAGGGGGCGCTCCACAAAAGAATCCGGGAGATGAGCCGCGTCCTGGGGAACCGCCTTAAGCCCGAACGGCTACCAATGCTGCCTCAAGGCATATCGACCCTGGCCTTGCGCACGGAACGCTCCCAGGAAAACGCCAAGGATGTTGCAGAATGGCTGGCAAGCCATCCTCAAGTAGCCTGGGTACACCATATCGGCCTGGAAACCCACCCGCACCACGAATTGGCCCGGCACCAGATGCGCGGCCCCGGCCCAGGCATCGCCTTCGAGCTGAGGGCCGGGAAGAAGGCCGCGCTGGAGCTCCTGCCCCGGATTCCCAGCTTCGAAGCCTGGGCCGACGCCTTCGGCATCCTCCACCTCACGGTCGGCTTCGAAGACATCCAGGACCTCATGGAAGAACTGGACGAAGGCCTCAAGCGCGTCAAACGTTCCACCCCCCGTGCATTGGGAGACGAATGAAACAGTGCCCCACCCCCCAGGCCATCCGGGCCATCCATGACCAGCCCTTCCCAGAACTGGTGCGCCAGGCGATGGCAAGCCACCGGCAGCACTGGAACCCCCTGGAAGTCCAGCTCTGCGTCCTGGATGCCCTGAAGACCGGGGACTGCTCCGAGGACTGCGCCTACTGCGCCCAGAGCGCCCACCACACCACCACACTCAAGGCGGATCCTCTCAAGGATCGAGACAAGGTGCTGGAGGGGGCCCGGCGCGCCCTGGAAAGCGGCGCCACCCGCTATTGCATGGCCACCTCGGGACGTGGCATCCAGGAGGGCCCGGACTTTGACCGGGTCCTGGAGATTGTGCAGTCCGTGAGCGACCTGGGCCTGGAGCCCTGCGTCAGCCTGGGGCTCATCCATGAAGGACAGGCCCGGCGCCTCAAGGCTGCCGGGTGCGCGATCTACAACCACAACCTGGATTCCAGCCGACTGGTCTACCAGCGGATCGTCTCCACCCACACCTTCGATGAGCGCCTTGAAACCATCCGGGCCGTGCGGGAGGCAGGTCTCCAGGTCTGCTGCGGCGGGATCCTGGGCCTGGGGGAGAGCCTGGAGGACCGGATCCACTTCCTCCATGAACTGGCCAGCCTGGACCCCATTCCGGACGCCATCCCTTTCAATATCCTGGTGCCCATCCCCGGCACCCCCCTGGAAGGGATGCCGCCGCTGCCTCCCCTGGAGGCGATACGGGTCATCGCCACCGCCCGGATTCTCTTCCCCACCAGCCGGATCCGCCTGGCGGCGGGCCGCACCAGCCTCAGCCCGGAAGCCCAGGCCCTCGCCTTCCTCTGTGGCGCCAATTCCATCTTCTCCGGCGAGAAGCTGCTGACCACGCCGGGGAGCGAGGCTGATTCCGATCAAGTCCTGCTGAGAAACCTGGGGATGCACCCAGAAGGAGGCAAGTCTTGATCGCGAACACCCTGATCGCAGCCCTTTGTGTGGGCCCAGGCAGCGTCTTCCTGGCCAGCCAAGTCTTCAGACTGCCTGAGGAGACCCTCCGGAAGCTCACCCCCAGGATCCTCAGCTTTGCCGTTGGGGCCCTCCTGGCCATGGCCCTCCTGCGCATGCTCCCCCACGCCCTTGCGCAGGGGGCCCCGATGCCCGTCCTGAAAACAGCCCTGGCGGCCATCCTCCTGCTCTTTCTCCTGGAACGTTTCCATATCCTGCGCCACTGCCACGAATTCCAATGCCCCGAACATGCGGACATGCCCATGCGCCTCTTCATGGGCAATGCCTCCCATGCCCTGGTGGATGGCATCGCCTTGGCGCTGGCCTTCCAGGGGGGAAGCCTGCCAGGTTGGGTGTTTGCGTTCGCCCTCATGGGGCACGAAATCCCCAAGGCCCTGGTGAGCCTGGTACTCCTGAAGGAAGGACGGGATATCGCCGTAGCCATGATCTGGAACCTCATTCCGAGCCTCTTCACGGTGGTCGGAGCCCTGGCGACCGCCCTCAGCATCACCTTCATGAAGCCCCTCACCCCCTATGCACTGGGCGCGGGAGCGGCCTTCTTCCTCTATCTCGCCCTTGCTGATCTCGTCCCCAGGCACCGCAGGGCTCCCAGCGGGACAGAATCCATTTGGCAAACAGCCCTCGTCCTGGCTGGCGTGGGCGTCATTCTCCTGATCCCTCACTAGGGGGAAGTCCGGTCCAACCACTAACCCATTGCGAGGATGTTCTCGCCCACCCCGGGAGAAAGACATGCCAAGACGAGACGGAACCGGCCTCATGGGGCAGGGATGCACGAGGGGACGAGGTGGCGACATAGGTCCCGGGTGCTGTCAGGGACGCTGGTCCAGGGCCTTCGGCTGGCTCCGGCGCCTGGGGAATCAACGCTGACAACTAAAAGGGGAGTGAGATGAAGATCGGCATCATCATCTGTGGACGCTACCAGGACTGCGGCGGCGGCAAGTGCTTCAAGGCCCTGCGGGAACGCCTGGGCAGCTTTGCCCGTTACCCCAAGGAGGAACCTCTGGAGGTCGTCGGGTATTCAACCTGCGGAGGCTGTCCTGGGGGCAATGTGGAATACCTCCCGGCCGAATTCCAGAAGAACGGATGCCAAGCCGTCCACCTCGCCACGGGGCTGGTCGTGGGCTACCCCCCTTGTCCCAATATCCGGAACTTCAAGAGTTTCATTGAAGGGCACTATGGCCTTCCGGTCGTGGTGGGCACCCATCCCATTCCCCTGAAATACATGGAGACCCATCGCCAGCTTCCCTTCTGGAAAGAGGCGCGGATGCAGGAACTCGCCAACGAACTCCTGTCCGATGCTCCAGAGGTCATGGAGTCCTACAACTGAACCCCTCCCGCCCCCTCCACCAGCGCGGAACATTGACTTTCGAGGACTCCATGCCGATTTCCATCCAACTCCCAGATGACTCCGTACGCCAGCTCCCAGATGGGGCGACGGGCATGGATCTGGCAACCTCCATCAGTCCCAGGCTCCTGGATGCAGCCCTGGCGACACAGGTGGACGGCCAACTAAAGGACCTCACCCATCCCTTGCCTGAGGGTGCCCAGGTGGCCATTCTCACGGCCAAGAATCCCGAAACCCTGGACCTCATCAGACACTCCACGGCCCACCTCCTGGCCCAGGCCGTGAAGCGCCTCTTCCCCACAGCCAAGGTGGGCATCGGCCCGGTCATCGAGGACGGTTTCTATTACGACTTCCTGGTGGAGACATTCTTCACCCCGGAGGACCTGGCGTCCATCGAGTCTGAGATGAAGCGGCTGGCCGATGCGGACATGCCTGTCTCCCGGGAGGAAGTGGACCGGGCAGCCGCCATTGAGCGATTCACGGCCCTGGGTGAGCCCCTCAAAGTGGAACTGGCAGGAGCCATCCCGGAGGGAGAACCCCTCGCCCTCTATCGCCAGGGGGATTTCCTGGATCTCTGCCGCGGCCCCCATGTGCCCAACACCGGCAAGCTCAAGGCCTTCAAGCTGACCCACACCGCCGCCGCCTACTGGAAGGGGAGCGAGAAGAACGCCCAGCTCTGCCGCATCTATGGCACGGCCTTCCATACCCAGAAGGACCTCGACGAGCACCTCGCCCGTCGGGAGGAAGCCAGAGCCCGTGACCACCGAAAGCTGGGCCGGGAGCTGGACCTTTTCTCCTTCCACCCGGAAGCCCCTGCCTCCCCCTTCTTCCACCCCAAGGGCACGGTGGTCTACAACGGGCTGCTGGATTACCTCCGGAGTCTCTATCGCCGCCGGGGGTACCAGGAGCTGATCACACCCCAGGCCCTGGATGTGAGTCTATGGAAGACCTCGGGGCACTACGACAAGTATCAGGAAAGCATGTATTTCACCGAGGTGGACGAGCGGGAGTATGCGCTGAAGCCCATGAACTGCCCCACCCACTGCCTCATCTACGGCACCGACAAGCACAGCTACCGGGACCTCCCCATCCGCTATGCGGACTTCGGCCGAATCCACCGCTACGAGCGCAGTGGGGTCACCCAGGGCCTCACCCGGGTGCGCACCTTCTGCCAGGACGACGGCCATATCATCTGCACACCGGAACAGATGAAGCCTGAGATGGCGGCATTCTTCACCTTCCTGCGGGAGGTCTACGCCACCTTCGGATTCGAGGATGTCCAGGTGGCCCTTTCCACCCGCCCCGAGCAGCGCCTGGGTAGCGACGAGGTCTGGGATCAGGCCGAGGGAGCCCTCGCAGATGCTCTTCAGGAAGCGGGCGTGGCCTACCACATCAATCCCGGGGAGGGCGCCTTCTACGGCCCCAAGATCGAGTTCCAGGTGCTGGATGCCCTGCGCCGCCCATGGCAGCTCGGCACGGTCCAGGTGGACTACTCCATGCCCGCCCGCTTTGGTCTCACCTACATCAAGCCCGACGGCAGCGAAGGCACCCCGGTGATGCTGCACCGGGCCATCCTCGGGAGCCTGGAGCGATTCATCGGCATCCTTATCGAGCACTGTGCCGGCGCCTTCCCCCCATGGCTCGCCCCCGTCCAGATCGCGATCCTGCCCATCACAGACCGGGCCCACGACTATGCCCGGCAGATCCACTCCCGGGCCCTGGACCTGGACATCCGAGCCGAGCTGGATCTGAGGAACGAGAAGGTCAACGCCAAGATCCGGGATGCTCAGCTCCAGAAGATTCCCTACATGCTCGTACTGGGGGATCGGGAGGCGGCCGATGGCACCGTCTCGGTGCGCCACCGCCGGGACGGCAACCTGGGCACCCAGGCCCTGGAGGCCTTCCTGGAAAACGTGCAGCAGCAGATCCACAAACGTGAACGCTAGAGGAGTCCCATGGAAATCCAGCAAGCCCTGAACCACTACGCCGGCAAATCCGGTCTGCGCCTCAACTGCGCTCAGTCCGTTGCCGCAGCCTTCGGAGAAGATCCTCAGGCTTTCGCGTCATGCGGGAGCGGACGCGCGCCCGAGGGCTGGTGCGGTGCCGCCTATGCCGCAGCCCACCTCACCGGGAACCCGGAAGCCATCCGGGGAGCCTTCCACGAGCGGGCCGGGGCTGTCACCTGCCAGGCCATCCGCCGGAACCGTCAACTCCCCTGCCCGGGCTGCGTCGAGACCGCCGCCCGCCTTACAAAAGAGCTCAAAAACGGGTGCGAGGCCTAGAGATGAACCCAACCGAGGAGCCCAGGCCATCGTTTTCGCGTCCTGCATCTCCCTGGGAAACCCCATCGACAGGCCTTGTCCTCACTATGAAGCCATGCGAAACGCCATCGTAGAAAGATCGGACCCGGAATCCTGGTCATCGATTACACCAACTAGCCTTCCACCTCTCCGGCCCAGGCCGGACCTTCTCTGAACCGAGCCATGACCACATTCGACCCCATCCCCACCCGCACCCGCCCCGAGAACTTCGGCCCAATGAAGGGCGCCAACGCCCATGCCCGCTTCACAGGCCCCTGCGGGGACACCATGGAGTTCTGGCTTTTCATGGAAGACGTCTACATCCGCGAGGCGAGCTTCACCACGGACGGCTGCGATACCTCCGTGGCCTGCGGCAGCGTAGCCGCCCATCTCTGCATCGACCGCACCATCGGCGAGATGAAGGCCTTCAAGCCCGAGGAGGTCATCGAGATACTGGGATGGCAGGAGCAGGAGGAGTCCCATCACTGCGCCCTCCTGGCCACGCGCACCATCGGCATGGCCCTCAAGGACTACGAGGGGCGCCTCAAGGCCCAGGAGGAATCCCAGGGGTGCTCCCAGGATTCCTGCAGCTCCGAATGCTGCGAGAGCTGCAGCACGCCCTGCGAGGAGCCCAAGGACATGGGCATCGCCTCCCTGGCCGGGGCTGGGAAGATCAAGCAGCGAATCCTGGTCCTTTCCGGCAAGGGGGGCGTCGGCAAGAGCACCGTGGCCACCAACCTCGCCATGGCTTTCGCCTCCCAGGGCCTGATGACCGGCCTCCTGGACGTGGATATCCACGGCCCCAGCGTCCCCAAACTCCTGGGCTTGGACGGAGAGCCCCTCCTGAGCGAAGGCCCCAACCTGCTCCCCGTGGAACTGGGCAACCTCAAGGTCATCTCCATGGGCTTCGCCCTGGGAGCGGATCAGCCCGCCATCTGGCGCGGCCCCATGAAGGCCAGCGTAGTGGAACAGTTCGTCCAACGGGTCCACTGGGGTGAGCTTGATGTGCTGGTGGTGGACTGCCCCCCTGGGACCGGGGATGAGCACATGTCCCTGAAACAAGCCCTTGGCGCCGTGGACGGAGCCGTCATCGTCACCACCCCCCAAGAGGTCGCGGTACTGGACGCCCGCAAGGCCGTCTCCTTCTGCAAAGCCGCCGATATCCCCGTCCTGGGTGTAATTGAGAACATGAGCGGCTTCGTGTGCCCCCACTGCTCCACGGTCACGCCCATCTTCAGCAGCGAAGGGGGAAGGCGCATGGCAGCCGACATGGGCATCCCCTTCCTGGGCTCCCTCCCTCTGGATCCCAAGGTGGGCCTCGATGGCGATGCCGGACGCCCCAAACTCTATGCGCAGGAGCAGTACTTCGGGCCTGTACTGCAAGCCTTGAGTGCGCAGATGGAAGGCGCCACCGCATGACGAAGGACCGGTCCTTGTCCATCCGCCCCATAGGTGTCATCCGCACACCTCACAAGGATCAGGAAAAGACCCCCATCCAACCGTGCTTCGCCCGGGAAATCAGGGGGGAGGTCCACCTGAACCCTTCCCTGATGGAGGGCCTGAAGGGCATCGAGGGCTTCTCTCATCTCCACCTGATCTACCACCTGCATCAGGCGGAACCAGGCCCCCTGGTGGTCAAGCCTTTCCTGATAGACGAGCCCACCGGCATCTTCGCCTGCCGCTATCCCGAACGCCCCAACGCCATCGGGCTCAGCGTGGTGCGCCTCCTGGGCGTCGAAGGCTGCCGCCTGGTGGTTGAGGATGTGGACATGCTTGATGGGAGCCCCCTTCTGGACATCAAGCCCTATTACCCCAAATCCGATCGACCGGAAGGGGCGTGGGGTGGCTGGACCGAATGCATTTCTCCCCAGGAAGCACAACGGCGAGGCAAGCGTGGACTCACGCATGTCTAGGCTGTCAATCACCCTCCTCGTGGACACTCAGACCGCCAGGCCTGGGCTCCAAACGGAGCACGGCCTCAGTTTCCTGGTCCAGCGGGGAGAGCAGGCCCTACTCTTCGACACCGGAGCCTCGGGGGTCTGGCTCTCCAATGCCCAAACCATGGGCATCACCATGAATTCTGTCCGTCATCTGGTCCTGAGTCATGGCCACCGGGACCACACGGGGGGATTGCCGGAGGCCATCCAGGCCTGCCCCGAGGCGCGGGTCTACATGCATCCCAAGGCCCTGATGCCCCGCTATAGCCTTCATCCCGGACAGGCTCCGCGTGCATTGGGCCTGCCCTCTCCGGCCTGGCAGGCCCTCAGCCCCAAAGCGGACCAGATCTGCTGGAGCACCGCCCCCATGCGCATTGATGAGGGCATAGGATTGAGCGGCCCCATCCTTCGGCGCCACCCCCAGGAATGCAGCTCAGGCCCTTTCTTCCTGGACCCGGAGGGCCGCGGGATCGACCCATTGGAGGATGACCAGGCCTTGTGGATCCAGACTCCCGAGGGACTGGTCATTGTGCTGGGTTGTGCCCACGCAGGAGTCGCCAACACCCTGGACCATATCCGCGAAATCACCGGGGAGACCCGAATCCGCGCCCTCATCGGCGGTCTTCACCTGGCCAAGGCTGACCAGGCCCGCCTGGACTTCACAAAGGACCGCATCCACGATGCGGGTGTCCGGGAAGTCCTGACCTGCCACTGCACCGGCGAGGGCGTCGCCCATGCCCTTGGCTACCAATGGATGAAGGCTGGGGAGACCTGGAGCATGCCCCATCTGTAAACCCGGGATGCGTCGCACACCTTCGCTTGCAAGATCGCCTTCGAGCTCCCCCCCAAGCACTAATCCCCCCTTGGATCATAGGAAATAGCGACATGATGCTGAAAGAAGTCCGGAAACGCCTGCAGGAAGCCCTTGGCTTCATCCCCGAAAGCACCCCCATGGGAATCCGGGTGCTCACCCCCTTCGAGGCCCTGGGCAATCCCGAAAACATCAATGAATTCCCGCTAGCCCGAGGCAAGGAGCATCTTGTGGAAGCCACCTTTGAAGGCTCCGTCGGCCAAGCCTTCACCCCCGCCCCCTCCAACTGGTCCGGCAGCCTGGATGCTTGGTTCCAGCTCGATCCCGAGGATCCCCAGCAACAACCCCTGGTCTTGGCAGGTGTCAATGCCCTTGCCCGTCACCTGAAGCTCGTCGACGGGGCCACGCGGCACTGCCGCAACGAGGGCCCCGCCAAGTGTGCCAAGGTCTACGAAGAGCGCCTCCGGGCCCGCCTCGGCAAAGAGGGCTGCCTGCTGCAGATCGGCCTGCAGCCCGCCATCCTGGGAGCGGCAGTGAGAGCCCTGGGAGCCGATCGAGTCCGGGTGCTGGATCTCCAGCCCAGCAATGTAGGACGGGTGGTCGAAGGCGTCCTGGTCCGGGACGGCGAGCGGGACCTCGAAGCCAGCCTGGAAGGGGTCCGGGTAGCGCTGGTCACCGGCTCCACCTGCGCCAACGGCACCTTCGATCCGCTTCACCGTCGCATAAAGGAGAAGGGCATCGAGCTGATTCTCTTCGGCACCACTGCCGCTGGCCCCGCAGCCCTGATGGGGTGGGAACGGTGGTGCTTCGAGGCGGAGTAGCCGCCCGACGTCCGACTTCTCTTCGGAAAGTTCTTCAGCATCCTCTCTATTGGGTGTGTGCTGCAGACTCCTTGTTGCGACCATAACCTCGTCCAGCACTTTCAGGACCGCATTGGGCTTTGCTCTGCAACCGCGCTGCAGCGCGATGGAAGGCACCACATGCTGGGACCATTTCCTACCTCAAAGCGCCGCCCCTGGTCAATGGACCAGGGGATGAAGGCGAATGCAAAATTCAGGTTCAGCGGATGATACGCCACGCACGTGGGCGCGGAATGTCGGGGCGGTACCCGGTGCTGATGTAAGTCGGGTCCACTTCCTTCTTGGCGCCGCTGCCTTCCGGATTCTCGCTGTATTTCTCTCCTGCCTGCAACACACCAGAGAGTCCCACATTGCCCAGGCGACTAGGGATATCGTTGAATCGGTAGTACCACCCATTGCAAACGGAATCCGTCGCCTGGGTCGTGCCGCTGTTATATACGGGCTTGAGCACATTGCACATCCGATAGGTGTACGAGGTGCCCGCACCTGCGCAGGCAGCAATGCTCGCCTCGGTGACGGTGGGCTTGAAGGTCGTGAAGAAGAGGACATTGTCCAACACGACGCTGGGGATGATCACCTTCTGGTAGGTCCAGGCGTTTGAGACATCCGGCCGGACCACTCCAGGATCGAAGTTCAGGTAGTATCCGTTCTTCGTCTTGAGGTAGGTGTACCCCGCAACACGTGTGTCCAGATCCGAGTTGGCCGTAGTGAGATCCTGCAGATCCTCAATGGAACTGCCCTTCTCGTCCAGCGAACCCCCTCCCGTGGCCGCCGTGCTCAGCTTGGCGCTATCCTGACGATCCAGGATCAGGACCAGGCGGTTGCGCTTGGTAATGCCACCGCCACCAGGGTAGATGGTGTCATTGTCCATGGGATCATTGCGGTCCCCGGTGCCGAAGATCACGCCGACCGTGGGCACAATGTCCGTGGGGGTGCTGGTCTTCACCACTGGATAGCCGGAGGGCAGATTGAACACCGCCGGCGCAGAGCTGACCACGGTTCCATCGTTCTTCCCGTTGTAGATCCAGCGGAGCTCCCAGGAACCAATCTCCGAGGTGTCATTCCGGGTGCTGCCGGTGGCAGCCCTGGCGCCTAGAGCAAAGGCGCTCCCGGACATATCGGTGAAGTAGACCCGCTGGGCCTTGTTGCTCTTGACCAGGATCTCGATCGGCAACACTTCTGCAGGGATGGCGCCCATGCTGGGGGCGATGGCCTTCAGGGTGGCGTCATTGATGAAATCCCATTTCTTAACCAGGGTCCCGTTGTAGGCGTTGAAGGCCAGGACGGAGCGGCCGAGCTTGATGCCTGCGCCGTATGTCGAGACAAAGGCTGCATCGACGTCCGAAGTGCTCAGACCGCCACCCACCAGGAAGACATCCGTGACGAAACCGCCGTTCTGGACGCGGGCCACGGCCGGGGTACTGGTACTGAAGCCCATGGTCCTTACGGCGAGGTCCATGGATTCATCGGGGCGGACCATCCAAGCCATCTCGGGGTAGAGCGGATCCAGGGCGTCGAGGGTCATGCAGTAATAGCTCCGCCCGCCCTTGCCAAGGCCGAACATGACCCGCAGCACATCGGTGCCATCGACTAGGCCGTTCTCGGTGTAGGACTTCTCGTAGAGATAGACCGTGGGGGAACCGTCCACCAAGTAACGGTGGAGGGATCCGGTCCTCCAGGTCTGGAGCCCGCCCATGAGATCCGGGGGGATGAAGCCCCAGAGTTCGTCCACCGCTCCCTTCACCAGACCGTCCGCGGGATCGACCCCGCTAACCTCACCGAAGGCGTGGAGGATTCCCTGGTTGTCGCCCACGAAGAGCATCCGGAAGTGCAGCACCGCCTTGAATGCAGAACTGCAGCTGGTGACGAAATCCGCCAGACGCCCGGAGGGCACCTTGCTCATGGGGAATTCCGCGATCGCGGGGGTGCTGTTAATGATGTCACCCATCATCAGGCCCTCGAAGGAGGTGGCCCGATTGCTGGTGAGACTGGTCACCATGACGGTGTCATCCTGAGCCGCCTTGCTGGCCCCGAGCATGAAGCGGATGAGGCTCTGGCGTGCGGCGCTTGTGGAAACCCCCAGCACGCTGTTCGGCAGGTCGCCGGTGGAGGTATTCTCGTCGAAGGCCAAGAGCGTCGTCGTGTATTTCCCGGTCGGGGTACCGCCGCTCAGCTCCGGTTTCAGGGTGTAAATCTTCCGATTCTTCCAGCCCTTGCTGAGCAGCATCTTGTAGGCGGACCAGACAGCAGTGTCCTTGTCGACAGTGTCCACCGTGGTTCCATTGTTGGCTGTGATCACCCGGGTGTTGCCCTCCTTCTTCAGGCCAGCCATGAGCAGATCACCGCTCCAGATGGCCGTACCCGTCTTCTCCGTGGAGAAGGTCCCAAGGTACATCTGGCTGCCCACATCGAGGCCCACCAGAGGCGCCACGGGGGCGCTCATGGTGTTGGTGGCCTCCTTGCCGAGCGTAAAGGCCAGAGCCAGCGCATCGGCGATGGCATCGGGCGACTGGGCATCGAAGAAGAAGGGGTTGACCTGCTTATCATCCCGTCCGGACTTGGCGGGGTCATAGGGGAGAGGCGGGTTGGCGGAATCGAAGCTGCCCCGATCCTTCCATCCGTAGAGTGCGGCCCGGTACATGTTCTTCTTGGCGCCATCGCTCCGGGTGCCACACATGCTCACGCCGATGGTCATGGTGTCGATGTGTCTGGGCGAACCCGTAGGGCGGTTCGCGACACGGAAGGGTGGCTTCACGCCTGCGTTGTCAGCATCGGTAGGCCAGCCGGTCGTCAAAGGGGGGGGCGTGCTGTGGGCCACCACACCGGCCAGGGAGTATATGTTGAAGTATGTCTTTGTGGGGGCGATCTTGCTGTAGTCGACGCTGACGCTCATATCTCCGCCCGAGTATGGGTCGCCGGTGCCCAGGGCGCTGCCGCTCCCGCCGCTGCAGTTGTCCTTGTCATCATTGGGATTGCCATCGGAGAGCACGATGACGAAACTGCGTCGGCAGGCCGGGATGGGATTGTCGCCTCGGTAGGGGTCGTTGTCGGCCTTGAACACGCTGCCATTGGTGCCGTTGTCAGTGCTGGCCATCTGGGCGTAGGTGTTCAGCAAAGCGAAGGTCAGAGGCGTGTTGTTGGGGGCCCCCATCCTCTGGATGTACTGCATGTTGGTATCTGGGTTGTTCGCGCTGCTCGGGCGGTAGAGCCTCAGCAGCATGCGGTCTCCGGGGTTCCCCTTAAGATTCGCCGAGCTGTAGCATCCGCTGGCCGAGGACCGCCCGTTTTCCTGGAATCCGCCGCTGGAGGCGCAGAGGTTCAGGAAGCGGATGGCCCACCAGACATTGAGCTGCTCGGCGATGTAGGTCTTGATGATCGCGTACTTGATGGACTGGAGGCGGGTCAGGGCTGGGAGGCCATTGCCGTTGTTGACGAAACCGGCCCCTCCTTCACGCACGTCCGGCACGGTGTACCCGCCGACATTGGCACCGGAGTAGACATCAACCATGCCCCCCTGGTAGGCACCGTTCTCATTGGCGTTCTTCGCATCCTGCCCGAAGAGGGCCCACCAGAGGTAATCCGTGTGGTAGCGGATGAAACCGATGGTGCCGCCGCTGCTTCCGACGATGCTGCCGCTTAGCCCACCGTTGCCGGAGGGTTCCCACCAGTAGGTGTCGACTTCGTAATACTGAGCCGCAGAGGTCGCCAGCAAGGTGGCCCGGTCAGGCACCGGATCGAAGAGGTATGTGTGCTGGGGGTGCTTGTTGGCCCTGGCCGTGCTCATCGCCGTGGGGTCGGGCGAAAGGGTCCGCTGTTCGTAGGTTGCCACACGATCGAAGGCCGCCCAGGGGAGGGGGATGTCCACGACCCGGACCTGGTCGGTAGTCTTGATGTCCTCGCCCGTATCGCTGTAGGCCCCCGTCCCTGTGCTGAATGGTTTGGGCTTGAGGTTCACATTGGGCACTGTGTATGTGGTCCCACCGTAGGTGTAGGTCGCCGAGCTCAGGGAGGTCGCGGCGAAACGCACATGGCTCGCCCGTTGGACCCAAAGATTGGCATCCGTGGAGTTCACATCCGAATAGACGACCGGGACCCCGTCAGGCTTGATCAGCAGCCCTCCCGTGAGGAAATTGTAAGTGTTCCAACCGGAGGTGTACCGGATGCGCACCGTCACCGTGGTGCTCGACCCGGAGCCGGACCTGACGATCTCCAAGTACTGGACCCCGTTCTCGCCGCCCCCGACGGGATCCTTGTGGAGGTTGACATTGACGTTCCCGTAGAACTGCGCACCCCAGGCCAGGGCCTCCATGGAGCCAGAGTTGTCGATGAGGGTGATGATCTCAGGCTTGCCCATCATGTACTCGCCGCCGAAATAGACATCGAGGACATCTGTCTTGCATACCTGGAGACGAGCATCCACCTGGGCCGACAGGATCCCTCCTACGGCGAAGAGGATAGCGATGGAACGAAGAATGTTGCTGGACATGGCCGTTCCTTTCACCAAATGGTTAACGAAGTCATGGTGATGTATCGTTCACGCCGGACTTGGCAGCGCATGCAGGCATCGCCGAGCTGGACGCTGGCCAAGTTGTTCTTGTTGGCCCAAAGCGAGGTCTTGATCTGGGTGCCCCTGGCTATCTCCCGGGCCCAAGTCGTGGCCCCTGCCCCCGCCAGCCTGGTGCCCTCCAACGCTGGAGCTCTCAGATCCGGGCGTAGGGCGCCCATGACAACCAGACACTTGCTCAGGAATAAACCTTGCTTACGATAGGCGTACACATCCATGGCACACCCCGCGATGGAAAAGATACCCTCCCCAAGGGGACGGGCTTGCAATCGGCAAAGACAGTCCCGATAGCCATTAAGCTCCATGGCATTTTGAGTTAGGTCCGAAGTTGCATGCCAAATGTATACATTTTATACACAGTGCAATTTTAAATAGTGACTCATTGACTACGTAAGTAATCTAAGAGCCTTAAAGCCAATTGGTTACAAGACAATATTAACAATAAAAATCATTTATTTTAACTGATTCAACCTGAATCGTGCAGTTGAAGCTCCACCCTCTGGTCACTGGACCGGGGGATCAAGGGAAAACGCAAGGCCTCGGTTCATTCTCTTCCAGGAACCAAGCAGGCGGAGGAGCTTCCATTCCCCCTACCCCCGATGTGGTGCATCTCCACCTGAGGCAACTCCTGGGTCGCCCCTCCCCGCAACTCTGAGTATCGGTCGCACCGGCCGTTCCAGCGCTCCAGGGGCCAGGCCGCATGGAGCCTCTGGAGAATTGCCTAGGAAGGCACGGCCCTGCCCAGGCTCCAGTCGTTCTCGCTCCCGGCATCCATGAACTCGATGAAGCGCAGGATGTGGCCCTCGCCGCGGGCGAAGCCCGCCGTCGGGGCGGCCTCGATCCCCCGGAGCACTTTCTCCAGAGGTGTCTCCGCGTCGATCAGCTGCCGGAAGCGCGTGGGCTGCAGGGAGTCCAGGCTCACTGTGACCCGGTCCAGGCCCGCCTCACGCAGTAGAAGGGCCTGCTCCTCCAGGAAAGCCCCGTTCGTGGTGAGGGCCAACTCCTGCAGACCTGGGATGCTCCTCAGCAAACAAAGAAAAGCGTCCAGCCTCTGCTGCATGACTGGACGCTCCCCGGTGCGGGGCTGAAGATGAGCATCAGCTCAGGATCTCTTCCAGGGTGACGTAGTCGCCCACGTGGCCGGCCATCTTCTCGGCCTCGGTCCTAACCGGCAGGGTCTTCTTGCCGGGGCGCCAGTTGGCGGGGCAGACCTCGCCGGTCTTGGTCGCGTGCTGCCAGGCCTCGATCTGGCGGAGGAACTCGTTCACGTTCCGCCCAACGGAATCCGCCTGGACCTCCTGGGCGACGCAGATGCCCTCGGGGGTGAAGAGGAAGCGCCCGCGGAGCGCCACGCCCTCCTCCTCGATCAGCACCCCGAAGGCCCGGCTGACCTCCTGGTTGGTGTCAGAGCCGATGGTGAGTACCAGGCCCTTCAGAAGGGGTTCCGTCTCCACGAAGCGCTTGTGGGAGAACTTCGTGTCCGTGGACACCGCCAGTATTTCCACGCCCAGCTTGGCGAACTCATCGGCCTTGGCGTTCATGGCAGCGATCTCGGTGGGGCACACAAAGGTGAAGTCGGCAGGGTAGAAGCAGACCACCGTCCACTTCCCCTTATAGTCCTCGCTCGTTACGGTCTTGAAGTGACCCGTCTTGGCATCAAAGGCGTCCATCGTGAACGCGGGCATCTCTCGTCGCACCATCGTGGAACTCATGGGTTCTACCTCCTTTAGGGTTTCAGAAGTGGCTTCCGCCTTGGGTTGAATGGGTTTGCGCGGCCTCAGGCCCGCATCGCATGGCATGGGAACCTCCAGGAAAGACCTGATCCATCAGGCGTTCTCATCAGCACATCGGCTCTACCGAAGCGATCTAAAGTTTTGAGCCAATACTCACTACAGGAAGCACCGGCACAGCAGGTCATGCAGTGCGCAATTCCTTCACCCAGGCCTCCATCGCCTTGACAGCGGTGGGCATGGGCGGCTCCAGGAAATTGATGACAAAGCTATCCCCAAGGTCCGTGACGCCGATGGAACGGGGCCGGACGGCCATCACCTGCGGATTGGGCAGAGCGGCGCCAAAACAGCATACGATCAGCTTGGCGTCCCGGATCTCCGGGGCCACCTTGCCCTCGGGCAGGCTCCGAGTGTGCTGGAGGTGGTCGAAGGTGGCGATGTAGGTGGCAATGGGATGCTCGTCAATCCTGGCCTTCAGGAAGGCGATGATCTCATCGACGCTCTGGAAGCGGGCCTCGGACTTGGCTAGCTCCATCTCGAAGATCGGGTATTTGTCCATCAGGAGGGTCTGTTTCATGGGTGGCTTTCCTATGCGGAGGTCACAGGCTGGGTCGTAGTCTCAGCCGGACGGTCGGGGAAGATGCGGGGGGTCCAGCGGGCGTACCAGGCGGCCGAAAGGACCTGAAAGACGTATGCCAGTGAGATGACGATGGCGGCCTCGGCACCCTGGGCCCCAAAGGCCGTCATGGCGACCGCCAGGGCGATGGATAGGTTGCGCAGCACGGTCCCGAAAACCAAGGCGAGGGCGTCCTCCCGGGGGAAGAAGCGGCGCCCCACCCAGGTGCTGACGACGAAGTTCACGAGGTAGAGCACCGCCAGGGGAACCAGGATGCGCGGCAGGGCACCGGGATTCCGGGTCATGTCCTGCGCCTTCAAAGCCATGGCAACAAAAACCACACCGAGAACGCCAAGGGTGCTGAGCCCTGGGAAGCGGGGAGCCCAGGTCTGGGCATAGGCCCTGACCCCAATCCGCTTCTCGAAGGCAAAGCGGGTCAGCTGACCCAGGATCAGGGGGAGGAACACCACGGCCCCGATCTGAGTGAACACGGCCTTCCAGGAAACCGCCACCTGGGCCCCCATGAGGGACTGCACGTAGACCGGCGTGGCCAGGGATCCCACGATGAGCCCGATGACGGCCATCTGAATGGCGGCGGGCATGTTCCCCTTGGTCATGCCGGTCCAGGAGATGGTCATGCCGCTGGTGGGCACCAGGGAGGCCATCAGGAGCCCCAGGGCGAGGAAGGGGTGATGGGGGAAGAAGAGCCGCCCTAGCCCATAGGCCACGAAGGGGTAGACCCCGAAGTTGAGCAGGGCCGTCGCCAGGTGCAGGCGAGTGTCGAAGTGATTGAAGAGACTTTGGATCTTCAGATTGACGGTCATGGGGTAGACCATCAGGAAGGTCAGGGGAAGGACCAGGGACTTGAGACCTTTCACGGGCAGCAGGATGCCCGTGAAATAGCCGAGAACAAGGGCCCCGGGGATGGCCCAGACCAGCTGGCGATTGAGGGTCTGTAAAATTTTCCACATAACTATTTTCCTCTATAGTTAAATATTAGATAAAAACAAAAAGGCTTTGACAAGCCTTTTTTTGGGCAAAAGCTCAGAATTCCGTCTCTGGAGTGCGCTGCCCCTCCACCCGGTCCAGGATCGCCTGGACAATCCCCCGCATGTTCCTGGCCGAAGTCCCATCGGGACGCTGTTCGATGAAGGACAGTCCCTGGTCCGCGTCGTCACCGATACCGGGATCCAGGGGCAGTTCCCCCAGGAAGGGGACTGCCATCTCCTTGGCCAGGCTGCGACCGCCTCCCTTGCGGAAGATGGCCACCTGCTCCCCGCAGCGGGGGCAAGTAAAGCCGCTCATGTTCTCAATGACGCCCAGGACGGGCACCTGAAGATGGCGGCAGAAGGTGATGGACTTGCGGACATCCACTGCAGCCACCCGCTGGGGAGAGGTGACCACGACGGCTCCGTGGGGAGCCAGCACCTGGCAGACCGTCAGGGGTTCATCCCCGGTTCCCGGTGGGGCGTCCACGATCAGGTAGTCCAGATCCCCCCAGTCCACATCCCGGACGAATTGCTTGATGAGCTTCATCTTCATGGGGCCGCGCCAGATCAGAGCATCGTCCTGGTCCGAGAGCAGGAAGGCCACTGACATCACCTTGAGTCCAGCGGCGGAAAGGGGCTGAAGCCCCTCTGGACCCCGGGGAATGCTGGCGCCTTCCAGCCCGAGCAGGGTCGGGACGCTCGGGCCGTGGATGTCCACATCCAGCAGGCCCACCCGGTACCCGGCATTCCGAAGCGCCACAGCCAGATTGACGGCGATGGTGCTCTTCCCCACGCCCCCCTTCCCCGAGAGCACCAGGATGGTGCGTCGGATCCGGCAGAGGCGGGACTGGATGGCCTGGCGCTCCTCGAAGGCCTCGGGGCTTTCCCCGGGCCTCGCCTGGAGCGCCGGGCAGTCGGTGCGCGTGCAGCTCTGGCAAGGAGTGGGCTTTTCAGGATGGGTCTCCATGGGCGCTTCTTAGCAGCGGTTCCGCATCGCCCCGATGGCGATCTCGGCGGCATTGGTGAGGGGGTAGGCAACGGGAGAGGCCGTCAAGGCAGGGTGGGTGCCCATCTGGAACATGGCGATGTCTTCGGCAGTCATGCGCTGCTGGACACAGGCCGCCATGACGTTCAGCAACTCGCCAGCGGCGCTGTTGCCCCGCACTTGACCACCCAGCAAGACCCCCGAGTTCCGCTCGAAGACCAGCTTCACCTTCATGGGGGCGCCACCAGGCATGCCGCCGGGATGGCGGTTGGGGCCTTCCACGGTGGCAGTCACCACCTCATACCCCTCGCCCACGGCAGCAGATTCTGTCAACCCCGCCGTGCCCAGGGCCAAATCGCCGATGGCAGTGGACCATACGCCGATGGTGCCGCAGTTCTCCCGGGTGATCCCGTAGAGATTCGCTCCGGCGATGCGGGCCTCCAGGGTGGCGATCGAGGCCAACTTGAGGGTGGATGGACGGCCACCGAAAAAGGAGAACTTCTTGGCGCAGTCGCCGCAGGCGAAGACATCAGGGACGGAGGTGCGCATGGTGCGATCCACCTTGATGGCGCCCGTGGCCCCCAACACCAGGCCGGCGGCCTGGGCGATCTTGACGTTCGGGATGGCTCCGGCGCCCAGGATCACCACATCGGCCTTCAGGGTGCTGCCGTCCACCAACAGTGCGCGTTCCACATGCCCTTGGCCCTGGATTGCCTGGACCTTGGTGGAGGTTCGGATTTGGATTCCCCTGCCCTTCAGGGCTTCTTCCGCCTCCTCGCAGAACACGGTGTCGTAGGAGAGGCTGAGGCAGTGGGGGGCAATTTCCACAATGGTGACGTTGTCGACTCCCGCCTTGCGAATCTCGTCCGCGAACTCAATGCCGATGAACCCACCGCCAATGATGACCACATCCTTGGCACGCCCCAGTTCTTCCTGGAGGGCCAGAAGGCTGGGTACATCCTTCGCGATGGGGTACACACCGGGCAGATCCGTCCCCGGGATGGGTGGAACGGAGGGAAGGGATCCGGTGGCCATCACCAGCTTGTCATAGCCCACAGGGCCTTGACTGGTTTCCACGGTCTTTCGGTCCGGATCCAAAGAGCGCACCTCGGCCAGAAGAATCTCAACACTGGCCTTTTCTACCAGGGCGTCGGGGATGAGGTTCTTGGAGGGGCTTCCCACCGTTCCGAAAATGTAGGGAATCCCGCAGGGGATGAGGACTTCTTTCTCCTGGCGAATGACCAGAACGGACTTCTGGGGGTAATGCCTCCGGGCAGTCAGGGCAGCGGTGATGCCAGCGGCGCTTCCGCCCAGGATCACGATATCGGCGGTCTTCATCTCGGACTCCTTGTGTGAGGTGAGAAGGTGGAGCTTCAAGGCTTTCGGTGGGAGGCCCTGAAATACTGCTGGCCATCCTGACGGATGACTTCGATCTGGCCGCTGGCTTGCAGGCGGTGTAGGTGTTTCAGCAGTTCAAGAGGCGCAATCCCGAGTCCACTGGCAGCCTCCTGCGCCCGACAGGGACGGCGTCCCAGCAGCTCTATCAGGGCGTTTTCCGGGTCGGAGGACAAGCTTCCCATGGGTGCGAGGGGGCCTGGATCAGTGATGAACTCGGTACCGCTGGGAAAGATCCCCATGGCCAACCGAAGGGTTTCAGCAGAGACCGGTCCCACGTCTGATGTGGCGGCGGGGCGTTCGACGGTATTGATCTGGGTGCGAGCGGGTCCGATGGCCTCAGCCAGACGGGCAATGCGTTGCAGGTCCTCACTCCCATCGTTGAGTCCGGCGACCAGCATGACTTCCAGCCAGACTTCCCCCTGGAAATGGGCGGTAAAGTCCCCCAGCCCGTCCACCATCGTCTGAAAGGAAAGATCGGCATGGGGGCGGTTGATCCGCTGGAAGCCCTCTTCGTCCCCGGCATCAAGAGATGGAAGCACAACATCGGCCAGTTCCAGGGCCTCCCGGACTTCAGGCAGGTGGAGCAGGGAACCGTTGGTCAGAACGGCCACGGGAATCGAAGTAACCCTCTTGACGCCACGAAGGATGGCACCAAGCTCCAGGTTCAGGGTTGGCTCACCGGAGCCCGCCAGACTGATGTAGTCGGGGCGGGGGATACTGCGCAGCGCGGTTTCAAGGGCCGGGAACACTTCGTCAGCTTTCGTATGGACTTGGCGTTCCAGAGTCTTGCACGTGGTCGCCCCCAGTTGGCAGTAGAGGCAGTCGTAGGTGCAGGTCTTCCAGGGCACCAAGTCCACACCCAAGGAACGCCCCAATCGGCGGGAGGGCACTGGGCCATAGAGGCAGCCTGTGCTCATGCCGTCCTCATGGTTTGTCCTGGCGACCCGAGAGCGCGTCCAGCTTCTGGCGGAGCCCCGAGAGCCTCACCTCAAGGGCCTGGGCTTCGCGTTCCAGTTCCGTAACGCTGTCTTCCACCGGAAGCGTTCCGGCACCCCGAGAGCCACGGCCCGCCAAGCAGCGGCCTCCGCGACCTCTACCACCGCCTCTTCCCATCCCGAGACCCTGGCCCCGACCCTGTGGAGTCGCTTGGGGGTCCGTTTCTGTTCCTGTGACACAGCGTCCCAGGCCCCGCCCGCTCTTGGGGCCTGCTCCGAGGGGACCACTACCACTTCTGTTGGGCATGTTGATTCTCCTTTCCGGCGGGCTCATTGCCTCGCCATGGCTGTGCCGCATTTGGGGCACAGCAGTTCTTTGCAAGGGGTACCAGGGGTGTGGGCTGCCTCTTGGCCACATACAGGGCAAACACAGAGGCCTTTGCAGGATCGGCCACGTTTCTTGTGCTCTCCCCCACGCTTCGTGGCACCCCGGTTACGGCAACTGCCCTGGCACCCCGGCATGCTGAATCTGCTTTCATCCAATCCATCGCAGATCCAGGCGCCAAGAATCTCTTCCACTTTCCCCGTCAAGAAGGGGATCACGCGGATCCCGCAACCCTCGACGGCAAGCCGGAAGGGCGTCGAAATCGCCCCACATAGAAGGGTCTGGACGCCCAGTGTGGAGAGTTGCACAGCTCTGGGGCCAGCCTCCCGGGAGTCAAAGGAAACCCTGTCCTTGCCGATCAGACGGCTATGCTCGCAATCCACGAGCAGCAGTTCGTTCGCGGTATCGAAGACGGGAGCGATTCGGTCGGTGAGGGTGGAGATGGCTGTTTTCATCGTGGAGTCCTGCCTCTGGGCAACAATCCAATTACAAGTCTCGTGCCAGACTCGAACAAAAGGCACAAGACAATGAAAACAAACAGGATAGACACCAAATGCGCCAACGGGATGGCGAGATATAATTGCAGTAGCGCAATGAATCACCCCGCATATCGGAGCGTATCGGCTACTCTTTCCCCCGTCGGCTCCGGCCATCTTCTGGTGGCAGAGGGATATTGAGCTTCTTCATGCGCCGAAAGAGCGTGGTCTTGTGGATCCCCAGCGCTGTAGCGGCGGCGCTGCGATTGCCCCGGTGGGCCTCCAGCGCCTTCAGGATGCCCTGGCGGTCGAGGGCCTCATGGGCGCTTGCCATGTCCGTGCTGTTTTCAGAGGCTCGGTGGGCACGTAGTTCTTCGGGAAGGTGTTCCACCCCAATGAACCCGTCGCCACAGAGGATGAAGGCCCGTTCAATGGCGTTCTCCAGCTCCCGAATATTGCCCGGCCAGTCATGGGCCATGAGCAGCGAGAGTGCTTCTGGCCGGAGCCCCGGAACCTTGCGCCCCTGCAGATGATTGAATCGTTCAACAAACTGATCCAACAACAGGGGAATGTCTTCCTTGCGCTGACGCAGGGGTGGCAGTTCAATGCGCACCACGTTGACACGGTAGTAAAGATCCTCCCGGAAGGCCCCCTGAGCCACCCGTTCCGCCAGGTTCCGGTTGGTGGCGGCGATGATCCGGACATCTGCCTGTTCCGTGCGGGTGCTTCCAAGGGGCTCATAGGTCCTCTCCTGGAGGACGCGGAGGAGCTTGACTTGGAGGGCCGCCGACAGTTCCCCCAGCTCATCCAGGAAGAGTGTGCCGCCCTTGGCCAGGGCAAATCGGCCGGGCTTGTCCCGATTGGCCCCTGTGAAGGCGCCAGCTTTATAGCCAAAGAGCTCGGATTCCAGCAACTGATCTGGCAGGGCTCCGCAGTTCAGAGCCACGAAGGGGCCTTTGCTCCGGGAGCTCATCCCATGGAGGGTGCGTGCAACCCGCTCCTTGCCTGTGCCGGAGGCCCCCAGGATCAGGACGGTACTTGGGCTGGCGGCCAGTGTGGGCAACACATCTAGGATCCAGCGCATGGACGGACTTCGGCTGACCAGATCACCCACCCTCAGGTGTTCACCCAACTCCCTGCGCAGGGTCTCCACCTCCGAGAGATCCCTAAAGGTTTCAGCGCCGCCGATGGTGCTGCCATCAAGCCCCCGCATCACAGCTGTGCTGATGCTGATGGGGATGCGCCGTCCCTCGGCGGTGACAATGAAGCCGGAAACCCCGATTCTGGGCTTGCCAGTCCTCACGGTGGTCTTCAGGGGGCAATCCTCCCCGCACATACTGGAACGGAAGACATCAGAGCAGTGCTGGCCAATGGCTTCCGCCCGATCCACGCCGGTGATCTCCTCGGCGGCGCGATTGAATGAAAGGATGCGCCATTCGGAATCCACGGTGAAGACACCGTCGGAGATGCTCTCCAGGATAGCCTCCGTGGGGGATGGCTGGCGGCCTTTCCCGTTCTGTGACTTGGTGCGAGGCATGACAAAGGCCTTCCATGGGGAGTTTCTAGACTGGTCCGCCCCCTAGGATTCTGCAAGGACGAATAAGAACATATGCCAAATAGAAATGATTTTCATTAGACTTCATTCAGTGCCCCAGGCCACCCCAGAACACCAGTTCTGGTCACGCAAGCGGGCCTATCGGAGGGAGTGATGTGTTTGTTTCATCAGTTCGGCATCGTAGGCACACTACTGCTAACCGCCATGCCCCCTGGCCTGGCAGCGGGTCATAGCCAGACATCCTCACTGACCGGAAGGGTCATCGATGCTTCAACGAACCAGCCGCTAAAAAATATCGTGGTCCAGATCCCCGAAATCAAACGGAGAGCGACCACAGACCCCCAAGGTTTGTTCATCATTGAGCACCTCCCCGTGGGTCGCTACCTGGTCGCCTTCCAGGGAAATCAAGTAGAGTCCATGCACATCTGGGTGAGCCTCCCTGTGGACAAGGGGATGGAGATCAAATTGAGTGCGCGGATCCCAGTAGCAGTCGTGACCGTGACGGCTACACCTTGGGCAACCCATCCTATGGAAACAGCTCAACAAACGGCTTCTGTGAGCCACGAGCAGCTGTTTGCGCAGTCTGGCATGTCCGTGGGGGAAGCTATTGCGGAACTTCCGGGAGTCAGAAATGTATCGACCGGGGAGGCCTCGGGAACCCCCATGATTCGGGGCATGGTGAATGATCGTGTCCGGGTTCTGGACAACGGAATTGGCGTCAACTACCAAGGATTCAGCCGTCGGCACATGCCAACCCTAGACCCTCTCGATTCCGACCGTATCGATGTGGTACGCGGCCCCGCCAGCGTGCTCTACGGGTCCCAGGCCATTGGCGGTGCAGTCAATCTGACAAACGCCCCCCTGCCAACTGCCACCGACGGAAAGGCTCTCTTGGGGGGGCGTCTATCACTGGGTCACGCGTCCGCCAGTAACAGCCGAGTTGGACACGCCATGGTTGAGGGTGCTCAAGGAGGATTCGGGTGGAGGTTGGCCGGGATTGAAAGAGCTGGAGACAACACCCGCACCCCCGATGGAGGCATCCCCAATACCGACTTCCGCTCAGGATCCTGGTCTGTCGCGGGAGGCTATTCCGGGGAATGGGGGCAAATCCAAGGAAGGGCTCGATCCTTCGACAACCACCTCGGGTTCTTCGTTCCCGGCTCTCCGCTCTTCCGGTTGAACCTCCAAGACGAGCTTCAAGCCCTAGAAAGCACCTTATACCTGCCCATTGGGCTCCTGGAGATGAGCGCCACTCGCCAGGAAAACCACCGCAGGGCCTACCCGGGTGGCATTGATGCCACTCCGAGCGTTAACCTTTTCCTGACGACCCACACCTATAAGAGCCGCCTGAAGCATCTCCCAGCTTCTGGATTTCAGGGAGATCTTGCCCTGGAATACGTGCAGCAGAGCAACGATTCACTGGCCCGCTCCGCCTCCGGCACGAAGACCCTCCTGCCAGACTATGAGACCCGATCATGGGCCAGCTCCCTGTTTGAAGAGTGGCGTCCCGACGGGAGTTCGGAGCAGGGATGGATCCTGAGCCTGGGGCTTCGACATGACTCCAGAACTCTGGATGTTGGTCCGGATCTCCGTGCCGGGCTGGCAAGCGGCCTGCAGCGCAATTACCAGGCAACGACTGGGTCCATCGGAGCCGTCTATCAATTCAGCTCCCGCCATTCCCTGGCGGCGACCCTGGGCCGAGGCTGGCGTCACCCATCCGAATATGAACTCTTCGCGGCAGGAACCCACGACGGCGTGGCCGCCTACGAACTCGGAAACATGAACCTCAAGGAGGAGAAAAGCCTGAATGCTGAACTATCCGCGAGGGTGAATCACCCCCGGATCAAGGGGAGCCTCACATTCTTCTACAACCGTTTCAATGACTACATCTACCTGTATGAGACCGGACTCCCCCCAATAAACAACCTCCCAGTGCTCTCCTTCAATCAGGCGGATGCCAGGACCCGGGGCATCGAACTGGAAGCCCGTGTTCCTCTATTGGATTCTTTCGAGATACGTGGTTCCTATGACCATCTTCGCAGCCGCAACGAATCCACGGGAGCATCTCTCCCCTTTACGCCGCCAGACAGAGCCTCCCTGGGTGGCCGCTGGTCCAGGGGCTCCCTGCTTGCCGACGCCCCCCAAGGCCACGTAGACATCAATGCAGTTTGGACCGATACGGGACGCCCCAGCGGAATCGACGAACCCTTCGGCACCCGCAACGGAATGTTGATCAAGACCGGCTCTTACGTGGTCTGGAACCTTGATCTCGGGGTCCAGTGGAAGTGGGGCGTAACCCGCTTGAAGTCTGACCTTGGCATCACCAATCTTTTCGATAGGCGGTATATCGACTTCCTGGACACCTATAAGCAGTATTACCCAGCCCAGGGGCGATCCTTCCGCACCACCTTGACTGCAAGCTTCTAACCCTGAGGCGGCCACCTTCAAGTCTATGGGTCCTGCCCTGATTGCCAGAATGGACCAGGCCCTTGAAACCCCATAAACAGCGCCCAATTCGCCATGTGGTATGCTGCTATGATGAGAGCATGTGCTCACAATCCCAGAACGACACCAGTGGAGGTAATACATGCAGGTAGTGATTTTTGGAGGCTTTCTTGGGTCTGGAAAGACCAGCCTCATCCTCTCCCTCGCGCATCACCTCGTGGCACTGGAAGCCTCGGATGAGCCCAGCCTTGTGATCCTGGAAAATGAGATTGGCGAGGTCGGCATCGATAACAAAGTACTCCAGGCCGGGGGCTACTCCGTCAAGGAACTCTTTGCAGGTTGTATTTGCTGCACCCTGACTGCGGACTTGGTGAGCACTCTCAATGATCTCCATGAAACGGTCAATCCCAAGTGGGTCATATTCGAGCCCACGGGCTTGGCCTACCCGAACAAAATCATCGAAACCATCAACCAGTACGGAAAGGGGGTGGAGCGCATCTTCGTGATAGCGGTGGTGGACGCCGAGCGCTGGGAGGAACTGACCGAAATCACCCCGAGCCTGATCCATGGCCAGGTGAGCTCCGGGGATCTGGTGCTGGTCAACAAGTGTGACCTGGTGGACGAGGGACAACTCACGGCCATCCGAGAACAACTGCGGGAAATGAACCCCCGGGCAGGAATTTTAGAAGTATCGGCCATTTCCCTTGATCCAAGCATTTGGAGGAAGATCCATGCATCCCAGGAAGTCTGACCTCGAAGAGACCGCCCATCAATGCCACCCAGGCTGTGAGCATGACCACGAGCATCATCACCATGATCACCACCATGCCCAGGGTCACCAGCCCTCCCCCGATGACCTTTTCCACGCCCCCGGCGAGAGCCCAGCGGTGTATTCGACCACTAGACCCGTATCGTGCCCCCGGGGCGTCGCCGGTCCAGACTTCACTGCAGCCATGACGCGCTGCGTGGAAAAGGTCCGAGACTGGGCCGCCGACCATAGGCACCTGGTGGGACACATCAAGGTCTTTGTGGAAAATGGCAAAATGGAGAACCTCTGGCTGGCCTCTACGGGCAAGGGTATCAACCTAAAGACATCGGAAGGTTGGGATGCTGGAATCTCGGAGACCTTCCAACTCCATTTCACTGCCATCGTTTTCGGCACAGACCCGGATCACCTCAAGACCATCGCCCTGACACACATCGATAGGGAACTGAAGCATGTGTCCACAGGGGAGACCATGTCTTAGTGTGGTGGCCCCGAATCATTGGGGCCACCGGCACGGTGGCTGAACCCCTACGTCTAGCTGGCGTTAGTGGCCTTCAGGCCAGCGGCGTGGAAGGACAGTTTAGAGTCCACCGAAGCGGAACAACCAGAACGGCACCGGTTACTCCGCGACGGCCCCTACAGGGGCTGCCCGCAGGGTGAGGGATCTTCCGCCTCCCGCTTGCTTCGGCCTGGGAAACTCAAGTTGGCCACGAGGGCGGCGAGAACGCCGAAGGCAGCGATGATGCTGAGCATCGGGAGGGCACCGGTGCCCTTGAAGGCTCCGATCATGGCACTTCCAAGAGCTCCGACCCCGAAGCCGAGGCCCCCCATGAGGGCGGCGGCGGAACCGGGGTCGGCTCCGTGGCCTTCCATGGTCAGGGTATTGCAGGCGGGCATGATGCCACCCAGAGCCGTGATGATGGCAAAGAGCAGGATGCACAGGACCCAGAGGCCCGAAAGACCCGAAACCTCCAGGAGGGCCAGCAGCAGGGCCGCTCCAGCGTAGAAGAGGGTGGCCCCCTTCACCACCGTCTCGGCGCCGAAGCGGGCGCTTAGGTGGGCGATGAGGTGACTGCCCATGGCGAGGCCAACAGCATTGATTCCGAATAGCAGCGAGTACATCAGGGGCGAAAGCCCGTAGGTCTTGATGAGGACGAAGGGAGAACCCGCGACGTAGGCGAAGAAGCCCCCCTGGACCAGGGATTGGGTCCCGGCGTAGGGAATAAAATTGCGGCTGATGAGGAAGCGGGCATAGAGCTTGAGCGCAGCACTGGGTCGGCTCTGGGCACGCAGGGATGAGAGTCGGGTTTCAGGCAGCTTGAGGTGGATCAGTGCAAACACCAGCACTGCCAGGATGCCCAGAACCGCAAAGATCGTTTGCCATCTGGCGATTTTCAGAATCAGGCTACCCACCAGGGGTGCCACGATCGGAGCCAGGCCGAAGATCATAACCACCACCGACATGAGCTTGGCTGCGATCACACCCGTATAGAGGTCACGGATGATGGCAGCGCCCATGACCATACCGATGGAGCCCCCCAGGCCCTGCACGAAGCGCCAGGCGATCAACTGAGTGGCGCTGGTCGAAAAGCAGCAGCCAACCGAGGAAGCAACGAAGATGCCCAAGGCAAGATAGATCATGGGCTTGCGGCCTGTCCTATCGGAGAGGGGGCCATAGAAGAGCTGCCCCAAGGTGAAGCCGAGGAAGTAGCTCGTGACGCTGAGCTGCATGCTGCTGCCGCTGGCCCCCAGGTCCTTGCCGATCATGGGCAGGGCCCCCACATTCATGTCCGTGCCCAAGGGACCCAGCATGCAGAGGCAGCCAAGGCACAACGTCATCCATGCAATCTTTCTGTCCATTGACGCTCTCCGGCTTGCGAGGCAAGGCCCCAGATATTTGGAAACGGATCAGTTTCCATTTAATTAGGATACGATTATGTTTCCCATTGTCAAGGAGCCTCTCCGATGGAGAACGGAATGAACACGGGCAAGCGTCGCCCCGGCCGTCCGCTAGCCCTGTCGGAGGAGAAGCGCCGGGAGCGCATCCTGGCTGCGGCCGAAGAGGTCTTCAGCGAGGTCGGGTATGGGGCCGCCAGCATGGAGGAGATCGCCCGCCGGAGCCAGATGTCCAAGAAGACCGTCTATCAGCTCTTTCCAGACAAGGAAGCCATCTTTACCACCCTCATCTTCAACTATGAAGACACCCCTCAGCGAAATCTGAAGGCCGGGATGGATTTCCGGACCAGCCTCAGCACCAGTCTCCTGGAGATGGCCAAGTTCACCTTCTCACCCCGCCAGGTGGCCATGACCCGGCTGGTCATTTCCGAAGCTAGGCATTCGCCGGAACTGGCCCAGCGTTTCTATGAGAACTGCCTTCAGCGCGTCAACGACCTCCTGGTCGGTCACCTGACAAGCCCCGGAGCAGACCATCCACTAAAGACCCTCGACATCCCTCTCGTGGCCGACATGCTCTTCGGGGCCACCATCGGCGCACTGCACCTGAGAGTCCTGGTCAAGGGTCTGGATCCGGAGTTCATCGAGAAGGAGCTTGAGACGCGCATCCAGCTGGTCATAGATCTGGTCCTCGGCCCCCGGTGAGGCACTACCTGCCGGGTTGACTCAATCGCCCCCAATAGGAGGACGGAGCAAAGCGAGCCCGATCTCAGCAGCTTAGCTGTCGTTGCCAACGAGGTTGTTCAGCCTGGTGACTGGGGGCTGACCACCTAAGGCCGAATGGGGCCTGTGATGATTGTAGTGGTGGAGCCAGGCTGTGAGGGCTTGGTTCCGCTGCTCTGAACTCTGCCATTCAGGGCCGTACGCCCACTCCCTCAAAGCGGTTTGGATCAGGCGCTCAGCTTTGCCATTCGTTCTCGGGCGGTAGGGGCGGGTGCGGCTATGTTTGAGGCCGAAGGATTCGCGCATGGCCTTGAACGCTTTGGAGCGGTAGGGCGATCCGTTGTCTGTGAGGAGCCTCTGGACAGTGACGCCCTGGGCTTGGAAGTGCAAAAGCGCTCTTTGGAGGAAGGCAGCCGTCGTCTCTTTCTTCTCGTCCGGCAGCATCTCCATGTAGGCCACCCTTGAGTGGTCGTCGCTGCACACATGTAGCACTTGGTATCCGAGGCCCTTGTTTCGCCTATGTCGGATGCCATTGGCCCGATGCCCCACCTCGCTGAAGTTGGCGAGCTTCTTGGTGTCCAAGTGGAGGAGATCCCCTGGAGCCTCGTGCTCGTATCGATTCGGAGGCTCTTTCTCTCTCAGGGCGTCGGGCTGAGATGTTCCCGCCTTGCGCAACCAGAAACCCACTGTGGACCTGGGAACTCCCAACTCAGCTGCGATCCGGACCGCCACTTGACCCCGCCGCCTTCGACCAATGGCCTCGACAACGAGCCCAAGCTCATGGCTGCGCGACAGACGGTGGGGCTGGCTGGACCGATCCGCAAGCCCGGTCATTCCCTCGGCCTTGAATCGTGCAAGCCAGACATAGGCACGCCGCGCGCTGATCCCTACGGATTCAGCCGCAGCGCGGACGGTCCATCCCTGGTCCAACACGCGCTTCACTAATAATGCTCGACTGGCGGGACATGACTTTGCTGAACTATGAAGGTTCACCCGAGACTCCTGGAAAGCTGGTTGGTCGCACTCTCAGCTTCCCAGATCTCGGGTGAACAACCTGATTGGCACTTACACTTAGCTGTTCTTTTTCAGGGAGATGGCCACCTTGGTGTCGCCACCATCGAAGCCGCCCCATTCGGGCTTGGCAGCGGTTTCCTTCTTGGCGCGCTCGGAAGCGACACGCACCTGATCCAGGACGTTGACGGCCACTTGGTAGGGGGTCTCTTCGTCCACCTTGAGGAAGACCTTGCGCATGCCCGCAGGCTGGAGCTGAACCACCGGGCAGAGCCGGTTGGCGATGTCCTGGAGCTCGATCTTGTCGCTCTGGAGCATGAATTCGTAGCTCTTGTTGTCGGCCGTGGGGGTGATGCTGAGCACCAGGGGCGGATTCCTGGGATCCGGGGGGGTGGGCTTGTCGGTCTTGATGACCTGGGGAACCACCACCGGCAGGGCCTTGCTCAGGCCGGGCACCATCACGATGAAGACGATGAGGAGCACCAGCACGATATCGATCAGGGGAGTGACGTTGATGTCCGATTTGGCGTGGACCCCATGCTGCACCTTGTTCTTACGCTTCTGGGGGCTCATTTCTTCTCCTTCTCGCTCTTGTCCTCGCTGGTGACGATGGATGCCTCGTCGGCTCCGCCCTCACGGCAGATCTGGAAGAGCTCGTTCACATACTTGAAGGGAAGGTCCGCTTCCGCCTTGACGAAGACCCGCTTGTCCGCGAGGTAGTCCGTGGACTTCCGGATGAAGCCCACCAGGGCCTTGCGACCCTCCGTGGAGCTCATATCCCAGCCTGTGGTCTTCTGGGACTCCTTGGCATCCTTGTCGTCCAGCAGCACCAAGCCGGGGCCCACGACCTTGTTGAAGTCCTTGGGATCCCGTTTGGCTGGAAGCATCAGCGTGAGGTACTTGGCGCTCTTGTCTGTTTCCGCCTTGACGCTGTGCTTGGCCAGCGGCAGCTTCACGGCATCGTTCACGGCCGGGGTGATCACGATGAAGATGATCAACAGCACCAGCACAATGTCCACGAGGGGGGTCACGTTGATGTCGGCCTTTGCGCCGCCCTTCTTCCCGCCTACATCCATGGCCATGGTTTTCTCCTAGGCCCGGCTCTCGCGGCGGATGAACTCGTCGATCATCTGGGAGGCGGCGTTGTTGATGGAGGTGATGACCTGATCCTGCTTGTTGGTGAGGATGTTGTAGAACCATACGGCGGGGATGGCGACCACGAGACCCAGGGCGGTAGTGGCCAGGGCTTCGCCGATGGAGCCAGCCAGGGCGTTGATATCCCCAGCGCCCTTGGTCTTGAGGTCGGAGAATACCTTGATGATGCCGATCACAGTGCCCAGCAGGCCGATGAAGGGGGAGGCGGAGGCGATGGTGGCCAGGGTGCCCATGCCCTTCTTGAGGAGTTCGGTGACCTCGGAGGTGCCGCGTTCGATGGCGCGCTCCACGGGGTTGATCACATCATGGTTCGCGTGAGTGGCCTGGAGTTGCTTCTCATACTGGTAGATGTCCAGGCCATGCTTCAGCACCAGGGCGATGTGGCTCCTCTGGTGGGTGGCGGCGGCGCGCTTGGCCGCCTCGAAGTCGCCCTGGCGCAGGGTTTCCATGAAGAGCTTGAGGAACTTCTGGGAGGCGGCGGAACTGGCGGCATACATGGTGGCCCGTTCGATCACCAGGTAGATCTGGAAGAGGAGCAGGGCGATCAGCAGCAGGATGACGCACTTGTTGGGAATCGAGGCGGCGGCCCAGATGGCGGCTGGACCGAAGGCGTCGCCCTTGGCCCCTTCCACGAGGCCAAGGTTCAGGAGGGAAACTGGGAAAGAACACATAACAAGTCCTTTTAGGGCTGAACAAAAGGCCGTGCCGACTGGCACTGCCTTCAGGGCGTGACGGAAAAATCAATGACCGATGGGCCCCAGTTCGGCAAGGGCTCCTGGAGCAGGATCCGGCTTTCCTCCCGGGGCAGGTCCAACATGGCGAGGATGCGTTCAATCAGAACCTGCTCCCGCTCGAGTGTCGAACCCCCTTCGGGGCAATCACAGAGAGTGCCTACGATCATCCAGATAAGGATCCCCCAGAGAGTATCGCTCTGGGGGCGTGTAAGGAGTCGACTTCGCTCCGCTATGGCACAAAGCCGCCTGAATCCGAAGAACGGAAGGCCCTGTCTCAAGGCATCCATGAGAATGGACGGCGCGGCCACCCAGCTCCTCCATTGGTGATCAGTCAAAAGATCGTGGACAAGGAGACGGGTGGCGAGCACGGCCCCCATGACCGGTTCAGTGCGGTGGAAACAAAGGGTGGCCATGAAGCATCGGCTCCCCAGGTTATGGACCTGAAGGGCGAGAAGCATGCTTCCAAGCTCCTCCTTGGAGCGGAAGTGGTTATATACCGTTCCGAAACCCACATCAGCGCGCTGGGCCACATCCTGGATCCGAAGCCCCTCGACGCCCTGTTCCTGGAGAAGTTGAGAGGCCGCCTCCAGAATCCGAACCCGCGTTTGATCGCGGCGCCAAGCCCTCCGCCCCCCAGGAAATTGTTTCGGGGTCCGGGCGGGGGGGTCCTGTGGGGAGGTGGGAATCATCAGAATAGGCCCCGAACCACCTGCTCCAGGAGGACGGTGGCGCCCCGCACACCAAGAATGGGCATTGGCAAGAAGTCTGGAATGGGATCGGCTGGAAATTCCAGGGCCAGCGCGGGTATGCCCAGGCTCCTGGCCAGCATGGCCCCTGCCCCATCCGCGAAGAGGATATCCACCTCGCCTTGACGCCAGGGACGCCCCCATGCATCAGCCAAACCGTGTGCATGAAGCCATACCTGCAGTCGCTGCGCCAGATCCGAACCGGCCCCATCACTGACCAGCACGGAGACCGGAAGCAATCCCAGGTAGCCATGGAGCCATTGAACCAAGGGGAGAGCCAAGGAAGCTTCAAGATGGACCGCAAAGGCAGCCCCCTTCAGGGTCTCCAAAGAACCGACGCATCGGCCCAGGAGATGGGCAACCCTTCGACGCTCCTGGCGGAGGTCTTCCAGGGCGGGACTGGGGTCGACGGCAGCGACCGCCGCTACCGCGCGGACCCAGGCTTCGGTGGCGGAGTAACCCACTGGGGCACCCTCCGGCCCTTCGACCACACGACCAGGGAGCCTTGCTTCAAGCCAGGGGGCTACCGCATCCGCAAAGGGAGCATGGACAACCGCCAGAACCTCCGCCGAAGCCATCCGGATGCAGGCCTCCTCATCCGCCCCAGCACCCAGGGCACAGACGACCTCCAGCCCGCAAAGGCCGAGAAGGCGGCGCAGTTCCTCCAGACTCCCTTCCCAACGGGTGTGGGACAGGGAAAGTCCCAGCAGGGCCACGGTACGGGATCGGACGCAAGCGGGCTCCAGCGCCAAAGCTTCCAGCATGGCGATGAGCCCCTTCTGGAAGCCGACGGCGAATGGCGCCGAGAGTGCGGGCATCTCCACGATGGCACAGGGACGCCCCGGCAGGAGCTCCTTGGCGCAGGCCCTGAGATCATCCCCGATGAGGGCCGCTCCAGGAGAATTGACAATGGCCAGGGCGCCCTCTCCACGCCCAGCGACCAGCTTGAGGGCCGCTTCCAGCTTGGCCTTGGCGCCGAAGACAATGTCGTTGCCATCCATGGAAGTTGTGGGGATGCGAGGCTGACCGAAGAAGATGGGATCAGCATAATTCATGCGTTCCCGGACATCACCCCGGGGGCGCATATGCTCGGAAAGGTAGCTGTGGGGGCCCCGGCACCCGGTGGGCCCATGGAGGATCACGTCCCCCTCCCCAAAGCTTTCAAGCCCCAGCAAGACGCCTGTAAGCCCATCCGGGACTTCGGTTTGTATCAGGGTTCCAGTCTCAGAGATCATCGCGCCATCCCTCCCGGGGGGGGAGCAGCAGCGATCGACGCCACCGCTCGGCCAAGTCCAATCCACTAAAGAAGCCCGCATCGGGGCAGTAGGGGAGCAGTTCTACCCGGCAATCCGCTGGCTGGGTGGGCCAAACCGTGTTGGCCAGCGTCAGATCCGGGACCAGTTCACGGAGATCCCGATCCCGCTGCTCCCGGGTATATCCGGTGATGACCGGCAGGTGGCGGGCGTAGCGCGTGTGGAACGTGTCGTCCCAGGCAGAGGGAAGGATGCCCACCTTGACGACCTCCATCCCCAATTCCAGGGCCAGTTCCAGGAGCCAGTCCACCCGCTGGTTCGGGGTAACGATCAGGACCCGAAGCCCCTCAAAGGCTGGGCGCAGGCGTTCGATGCCCTGTTCGTAGCGTTCGAGGTTCTCCGCAATCAGTGCCCTCGCTTCCTCCTCTTTCCCGAACAGCTCCCCCAGGGTCAGGAGCCAGAGGCAGGTGGATCCGAAACCGACCGGGTAGGGAACCTCCAGGAAGGGAGCCTGGAATCGGTCCACCAGGAAGTCGCGAACCGCGCGTCCCATGGCGTCCTCGCTGGCCAGGATGTTGAGCTTGGCCTTCTTGAAGCCCCGGATCTCTTCCGTGGACGTGTCCCGGATAAAGCGGCAGTTGATGCCAATCCCAAGCGCCCCCAGGAGACCCTTCAGGGTCTGGAAATTGCCCTCAGTGTTGGTGGCCAGATTCTTCTCGGCCACCAGATTAACGAAATCACCCTCGGGTTTCTGATCCGGATCAATGAAGCGCTCGGCGATGCCCACGATGGCATCAATGATTCCCTGCATGTAGTCGCCCGTGAGATTCCCGTCAGCCTTGAGGGGGAGCACGGACAGACCACCCAAGGCATCCTGGCGGGAAGTGAGGGCGCGTTCCACATCATCACCGATGATCCCCGCCGCGCAGGTGGTGGCCACGAAGATGGCATTGGGTGTGCGCTGGATGACATCATCCAGCCCAGCCTCGAGCAGATCTCCCCCGCCGAAGATGGCCACACGTTCGTCCATGGCGGTGCAATGAAGCGGTGCGGCGAGCGCTGCAACCGGAGAGAGTCCGTGTTTGAACCAGTTCCTCCTGGCCGAGGCACCGCGCCCATGCTCGGAGATGAAGGCGCAGCTTCGAGGGCCGTGGACCAGGGTCAGGCTGTCCTTCACCTGAAGGGCCGTATGCACCGCGCCATTGAAGGCACAGCCATGGAGGATCTCCTGGCTCCGGACGCTCTTGGACCAGTACCGCCCCCGGGAGACATTCCCAAGGGCCCCAATGGGAGCCGATTCGACACTCGGCAATCCTTGAATTGGAGGCACGGCAGGAACAGCCACCTGATGCCCCAAGACCCGGGACTCCAGAACATCTGGGTCCAGGGGACGGGACTGGAAGCTCCAGCCACCCTGGAGTATGGCTGTGGCCAGGCCCCCGAACTGGGCGGCGATGGGATGATCGGGGAAAGCCTGGGCCAGCGTCTGTCCCCTGCGCTCCGCCTCCATGAAGACATCGCTTCTCGGGAGATCCAGAAGGATGGGTATCTGTACGGCCTCGGCGAAGCGGTTCACACGCTCAGTCTCTTCTGGGATCCCCCGTCGGTTGAGTAGGATTCCTCCAACCCGGAAGCCCCCTCCCTCGAAGTTGCGGATCCCTCGCAGGATGTTGTTGGCGGCATAGAGGGCCATGAACTCGCCGCTGGTGACGATATACACGAGATCGGCATAGGCCTCCCTCAGGGGGACCGCAAAGCCCCCGCAGACCACATCCCCCAGGACGTCATAGAGGGTGATGTCGTAACCACGTTCCTGCAGCCCAAGGCTGCCCAGCATTTCGAAGGCGCTGAGGATGCCCCTCCCAGCGCAACCAACACCGGGTTCAGGTCCTCCCGCCTCCACGCAGTCGATGCCAGCAAAGCCGCGCTCGACAACGTCCTCCAGCTTCCGGCCAGAAGGGTTGGTCCGCCTCAGGTATTCGAGCACCGTCGGAAGCCGCCGCCCCTCCAGCAGGAGCCGCGTGGAATCCTGCTTGGGGTCGCATCCGACCTGAAGGACCTTGGCCCCCTGCAAGGCCATGGCCGCAGAGATATGGGCAGAAAGGGTCGACTTCCCGATACCGCCCTTCCCATAGATGGCGATCTGTTTCACAAGCTACTCCAGATTGAAGGTGATGGGTACATGGACCCACGCTGCCACGGCCTCGGAACCCCGATGTGCCGCAACGAATACCCACCTGCGGACCGCCTCCAGGGCAGCCGCGTCCAGACGAGGGAATCCGCTGCTGGCCTTGATCTCGACTTGCTCGACATGACCGTCGGGCTTGACCAGAACCTTGAGCACCACCGTTCCGGTCTCCCGGGCACGACGGCAGTAGACGGGATAGACAGGGGCGGGATTGCGCAGGTAGGCGGCATCAGCCCTTGGCGGGATCACGGCATTGGCATCACCTGTCCCCCCAAGGACGCCCCCCACGAGGCCGCCCTTCGAGCCGCCGACAACGCCACCCGGCACACCTCCAACTTCTCCCCCTTGAACTCCCCCAGGAACGCCTGCCCCTGAGGGGGCGGCGGATGCCTGGGGAAGAGTCAGAGGTTGCGGGGTGTCCGCAGGTTCAGGAGACTTCTCAGGCTGTTTCTCTTCAGCGTCCTTGGTCTGCGGAAAGCTCTGAGCGGCCCCTCCACCGGGGGGTGGAGGCGGTGGTGGAGGCGGACTTCCCGCATCGTAGATCCCATCGTCGAGTGCAATGCTGACAACTTGGCGCACGGGCTGGCATGCGCCATGGTGAAAGCACAGGAATCCCAGTCCCATCAGAAGCCCGGTCACGGCGATAAAGAAACCGAGGACGAGCGTGCGGGAGGGTCCCCTGAAATCGCCGGAAAGGTGGTCCCGGTATATCGAATCCAGCAGATTTTCATCAATAATGGGGACAGCCATGGATCCACTCCTTACGACAAGGAAGCCCCGAGAATGACCTTGCCAAGCCGATCCATCCCTAGAAGACCCACTTGACGCTGCCCACAAAGGTCCGTTCGGCCATGGGATAGCCGAGGTTGTATTCGTAGTAGCGGTTGAAGAGGTTCTCCACCGAGGCGCTCAGTTCCAGGGGCTTGATCGGGCGGTACGAGCCCTTGAGGTTCACCAGGGTGAAGCCGCCCTTGTTCACGAGCGTGCCATAGGTGCTGTGGGAATAGTTGTAGTCAGTCTGCAACTCGTGGCCATGGTAGGCGGCAGTCAGCTGACCGTCCCAGGAGTCCTGCCCGAACTTCACACCCGCCGAGGCGGCATACTTGGGAGTGAAGCTCAAATCGCTCGTGACTGACCCCGACTTCTGCTCGGCTTTCGTGCTGTAGTTGAGGTGCACGAAGGGTTCCAGGACCATCTTCAGCCCGGTAGCCGAGCCCAGGTCGTAGCTGGCATTCAACTCAAAGCCTTCCAGGGTCGCCTCGCCCACGTTGTGGTAGCTCGAAGCTCCCAGGGTGCTGCTGTAGTAGCTGACAATCTTGTCCCTGAAGTCGGTGTGATAGAAGCTGAAGTCGCCCTTGAAGCCCGCCTTGTTGACCTCGACGCCGACATCCGTCGTCGTGCTCTTTTCCGGGCTGAGGTCGGGATTGCCAAGGTAGAGGGTGCTGTAAACGGTTCCCCCATAGGTATAGGACATGGTGTAGTTGGCCGCCAATTCCAGGGGAGCCGGGGCGCGGAAGGCTGTTCCTACATTCGCCTTGAGGGACACCGCGTCCGTCAGCTTGTATACGATCCCTCCCCGCACGGTCGTGTGGTTGAGGCTGGCTTCTTTCGCCACCATCGTCAGTCCGGGGGTGTCCAGGATGTGGTTGTCGAAGCGGTCAAAGCGAAGCCCAGCGCTCACCAGCAGCTTCTTGTCCAGGAGGCTCAGACGTCCCTCGGCGAAGGCGCCGTAGCTGTCATACCTGGAGTTGGGGTTATAGGGAGCCCCATCGCTGCGGGCGCTGGACACCTTGATACGGTCCCACTGCCCTCCGGTCACGATTCGGTGATCCCCGAAGGTGAAGGTCTTCTGAAGGCTGGCCCCCTGGGTGTCCGTATCCGTGTTGCTGATGGAATCGATGCCTGGGCCGGAGCTCATGCCCCCGTACCAGACATCCCGATCGGCGACAAAGTAGTACTTGCCCTGGAAGGAATCCGTCCGGTAGACCAGATCGAAGGCATCCCGCTTCTTGTTGTTGTAATTGTCTGGATCGGGTGAGTAGGTGGCCCCCTGGGAGCCGATGTCCCACCCCTTCCAGCGCTGGTAGCCAAAGGAGAGATGCTGTCCGGTGGCGATCTCATACCCCAGGCGGGTCGAGACCGTTTCGGCCTTGTAGGCGCTGTTCTCGATCTCACCGTAGTGGGCAGCCTTGTAGTTGCCCTCGCCCTCTCGGCTGAGGCTGGCGAAGTAGTCGAGCTTCCCGGTCTTGCCCCGGGCCTCGCCGAAGACCTTCCAGTAGTCCCAGGAGCCGCCCTCGGCCCCGATGGCACCGTGGCATCCAGCCTGGGCGCCCTCCTTGGTGATGATGTTGACCACCCCGCCCATGGCGGAGGAGCCATAGAGCACTGAGGCCGGACCCTTGACGATCTCGATGCGCTCAATATCCTCCGCTGGGATCTTGGCAAGGTTCACGGTGCCCGCCTTGCTGCCATTGACCAGGATCAGCACCCGACTGGTGAGGGCACTGGACCAGTCGCTGGCAAGCCCTCGGATCTGCACGGCCCCAGTGAGGCAACCGTTGTACTTGGTGACGTGGCCGAGGCCCGCCTCGGCCACGAGATCCCCCGCATCCTTGGCGGTTGAGTTCTTGATGTCGTCCTGGGAGATAACCTGGACGGATGCAGGTACGTCCTTCTTGGCCTCCTTGACGGCGGTGGCCGTGACAACCACCTCCTGGAGATCCGCAGGCTCGACAGCGGCACCAGGCAGAGCCGCCAGCAGGAGCCCCAGGGGAAGAGTGTGCTTGGGGGAAAGGGGGTTCATGGCTTCTCCTTGAGAGTGGTGGGTTGGGTTTTCTTGAATCCGTTCTGCTTGCCCAGGGCTTCCATGACGGCCTCATGGACGGCCTGGGCCATAAGGTCCCCGATGCGGCTATGACCTCCGGGGTAGGTCACCAGGGGGCCGCCTGTGCCGGAGACGACGATCATGCTGTCCGTACCGGTGCCCGTAGCCTGGACCCCCTTGGTGTAGCTGCTGGAGACATGCAAGTCCTCCAGGGCGGCCGTCTTGGCCTCGGTGGCCGTGATGATGGCCCGCGCGAGGCCACCGTCCGTCAGCCGGGCATTGGTGAGGATCAGGATGTTGATGGTGCCCGGCTTGGGCGCCCTGGCCTGAAGCGTGATGGGAAAGGCTGGATCTGGTTCGATGTAGGTCCCCTCATCCACGCCCGCCCTCAAAGCGTTGCCGCGGGCCCCCGCCGTAGCCAGGACTGTGACCGTGAATGGTGGGAAGGTGCGGGTCACGACCGCGCCGTTATCCATATCCGCGGCAGTGGCCATCATGGCCGTATCACCGGGACGTAGGCCCAGTCGACCCGCCATCTGCTCCTGGATCGTGCGGGCATAGACCTTGCCGCCCACCTCCTGGGGCGTCTTCATAGCCTCCTCGACTTGGAACCAGAGGGCGGGCTGAGCCGCGTGATTCCCCGCCGCCAGGACATCCAGGATGCCGTCGTTGGTGGAGATGGCCCGCCTGCGGGACGGGAACCTCACCACCAGCGTCTTCTCCCAGAGCCCGTTCCGTTCGGCTCGAACAATGGAAGCCTTGGCACCTAAAGACTCGGGAAGAACGGGAACGTCTAGTGCAAAAATATTGCACTTAAACTCAAACATTACAAAAATATAACAAATCACCCTGACTACACCAAACATCCTCAACAAACACCCCAAAATCAATATTTAAAATCAGCATAGCTTCGGCCGCCCCATGACCAACCGGGGCCCTGTCTGTCCCGTTAGTCTGCGAACGAATCAGCTGTCAGTCATGACTTTGACCCCCTGGTGTGGGGGGCAGGCAGAAGCGGGTACGAGCCAGACTCGCCCAGCCCCTCCGAGCCCTCGCGGAGTTGTATGGCTTAAACGCTCAGGCAGGTCTCCTGGCTCACGGGTCTCAGAGGCTGGCTCCATCGCGGCTCCCCGTCTTCCCGACATTCCTGTCAGTGACGATGGGGGATACGCTTCCCGTTCACAGTGGCGGGACCGCGCCGGATTCTCACCGGCTTCCCTGTTGGGCCCTCACGGGCACCTGGGCGGACTATCAATCCTGGTCATACTAATAATCCACCCGCGAGAGTGTCAACGTTAAATTTCATCTAACAGAGCTTTTTCGTACACCCAAACCTTGCCACAAAAAAAGTGTTGCTAGTCATACCAGCGTGCTAAGGTGGTCCTACAATTTAGCGAAGGGTGTTCGGGAAGCCGGTGAGAGTCCGGCACTGCCCCGCAACGGTATGCGACGCGCCTATGGCGCGCGGCCAGCAGCCGAGACCACTGGGAAACCGGGAAGGACTCGGAGGATCCGCAAGGAACCAGCCAAATCGCAAGTCCGGAGACCGGCCCAGCGCATCAACCCCCGCCGAGGGAGCGGGCGGGAGGCACAGGTAGCCACCCGCCCATTTCTCGGCCCGCGCGAGGAGCCGCGAGATGGTTGCAAGTGGACACGGGTCAGGGCAGACAGGTCCGACCCCAAAGGGCTGGAAGTGGTGGATGAAGTGGGGCACTATCGCCCTCCTGTTCATCGGCCTCGCCTGGGGTTCCTTGCGAGTCGCGGGTGCGGTGGGCCATGCCCTCGGGAGAAGCGGTTCCGCCTCAGGCACCTCCCTCGCTCGGCAAGGAGGCCGGACCACCATCCGCCGCGCCCGGCGCTTCAGCCTGGAATACCGAGAGGATTGCAAGATCCTGCGGGTCAACCAGCCCTGGCAGGGCGCAACCCAGGGCTTCACCTACCAGCTCATCCCCAGGGGCAGCCACCCTAAGCATTTGGAGCCCGGAGCCCTCCTGGTAGAAATCCCGGTCAAACGAATCGTTCTGCTCGCCTCCACCCATCTCCCTGATTTTGTGACTCTCGATCGCATCGGGAGCGTAGTGGGAATTGCTGGTGGGCGACAGGTCTGCACCCAAGTGTTCATAGAGCGCCTCCAGAGTGGCCAAGTCCAGGAGATCGCAGACAGTATCTCGGGCAGAGAGAAGCACCTCAACTATGACCGCCTCTTCACCCTGAAGCCCGATCTCGTCTTTGTCACAGGCACAGGGAATCCGACCCTGGACCACCAGGAGAAACTGACAGAAGCTGGCTTCCAGGTGGCCCTTTGCGCCGACTCCATGGAGAACGAACCCCTCGGCCGGGCCGAGTGGATCAAGTTCATTGCGGCCTTTCTGGATTTGGATGAAAAGGCCGAGGCCCACTTTGCAGGGCTTGAGACTCGCTATGAGACGCAAAAAGCACTGGCATGCCGGGCGACCCATCACCCCACGGTCCTCTGCGGCATGAACGCCCGGGGAACCTGGTTTGCGCCTGGCGGCGGAAGCTACGTAGCCACCTACATCCGAGACGCAGGAGCCGATTACGTCCTGGGCGACGACCCCCGCCCCGGCTATCGCCCCGTCAAGATCGACACGGTCTTGGACCGCGCCAAAAACGCGGAGTTCTGGATGCTCCATATGACCGATAGCTCCTTGTCTTCCCTTCAGAACCTCAAGGACATCGATCCTCGCTGCACCCTTTTCCGGGCCTTCCGGGAAAGCAAGGTCTTCAACACCAACGCCCGCCTTGGCCCCCGAGGCGGCAGTGACTATTGGGAGAACGGGTCCGCGAATCCAGACCTGGTCCTGGCGGATCTCATCAGCATCTTCCACCCAGAACTCAAACCGGGCCACACCCTTCAATGGCACCTCTGGCTTTCCAATGGAGGCCACTGATGACGCCTGGAAGAGGAAGATTCTGGGCCCGCTGGGCAGGACTGGCACTCCTGGGTTTGGTTTTAGCCTGGGGCTTTCTGAGGGTGGCGGGCGCTGTATCGAATGTCCTTCATGGTTTCCGAGAGAAACCAGGATCTGCATCCTCAATCAGACAGACGGGCCGAGCCACCATCCGCCACGCCAAACGATTCACCCTGGAATATCGGGATGACTGCAAGATCATCCGGGTCAATCAGCCCTGGAGGGGGGCGAAAGAAACTTTCCTCTACCAACTCGTGCCCAGGGGCAGTCACCCGCAAACGGTGGAGCCCGGCGCCCTCCTGGTGGAGACCCCCATCCGGAGTATTGTCCTGCTCACGACCTCCAGCCTCCCATCCTTCGTGACACTTGGCAGGGTCGAGGTGGTGCAAGGGGTGGCGGGAACCGCTCATGTCACCACACCCGCATTCACGGATCGTATCCGAAGCGGACAGGTCCAGGAGGTCTCCAATGGCGCTTCGGGGATGAACAAGGTGCTCGACTATGACCGACTGTTCACCCTCAACCCCGACCTGATCCTGACAAGCGGCACCGGGGATGCCTCCCTGGACAGGCATCAGAAACTGGGAGAGGCAGGCTTCAGGGTCGCCCTCTGTGCGGATTACATGGAGAACGAGCCCCTGGGACGCGCCGAATGGATCAAATTCGTCGCAGCCTTCCTGGATCGGGATGCTGAGGCCGAGGCGCACTTCGAAAAGCTGGAAGCCCGCTACATGGCCCAGAAAACCCTTACCCAGCAAGCATTTCGCCGCCCAACGGTCCTCTGCGAGATGGACTACCGGGGCTCCTGGTATGCCCCAGGAGGCGGCAGCTACCTCGCAGCTTTTTTTCGGGATGCCGGGGCCACCTATCTCCTGGGAGATGACCCCAACCCAGGCAGCCGCCCTCTCAAGATCGAGATGGTCCTGGATCGCGCCAGGGACGCCGACTTCTGGATGCTCCACATGACCGGAAGTTCCCTGCACACGCTTCAGGAGATGAAGGACACGGACCCGCGGTACACCCTCTTCAAGGCCTTCCGGGAGGGCAAGGTCTTCACGACCGGTGCCCGCCGGGGCCCTCGGGGCGGGAGCGACTACTGGGAAAACGGAACAGCCAACCCGGATCTGGTGCTGGCGGATCTCATCGCCATTTTCCACCCCGAACTTCTGCCGAACCATGCCCTTTACTGGCACGCATGGCTGAAACCTTTGGCGCACCCATGAATCTTTTCCAACCCAAAAGGAACAATAAAATCATGTCCCAAAGCCATCCATGCATGACGCTTGCTTTGGCGGGTCTGTCTGTCGCCGTAGGCGCCGAGGAACCCCAGACCATGGCCCCCGTCGTGGTCACCGCCGATAAGCTTCTGACGGAATACGTCCAGAACCACCCCCAGGATGTAAAACAGGTCAGTCGTGCCGAAATTATTCAACGGAACCTCCCGAACGTCGAGGAAGTCCTCAAGACCATGCCGGGCGTGGATGTTCAACCCTCTCCTGGCACGGGTTCTCGCGTCTCCATTCGGGGTTCAGGCAAAACGGGGGGAGTGCTGATCCTGCTCAACGGTCGCCCCCTCAATAGCAACCTGTACGGCAACCAGGATCTCAGCGCTATCCCAGTCGATATCATCGATTCAGTGACCGTCTTCAAGCCCCCCGTGCCCGTGTGGCTTGGCCCCGGCGGGAGTGACGGCGTCATCAATATTGTCACCCGGGAAAGGACCGCTGAAAAGAAAGGCCAGACCAAGACCAATGTCAAACTGGGGGGCGGCTCCTATGGCCAAGCCGAAGGCAGCATCAGCCATGCCCTTCAGGCTGCCGGGGGCAGCCTTCTGCTGACCGCCAACGGCAACCATCGGGATGGCAAGCGGCAGAACAGCGACCGGACAGATGGCAGCCTGGGAGCATTCTGGAGTCGAAGCCAGCCGGGGAGCGCCAAATACGAGGTAAACACCCGGTATTTCGACTCCGAAGCGGGATCCTCAGGACCAGCGGACAACCTCACGCCAGAAGCCCGCCAACGCTATAGCAAGGGTTCTTTGGACACGCGCGTCTCCGGCCTGCTGGGAGACAAGGGCACCTATGCGATGAACCTCTATGGGGATGCCACAACCCTCAAGGACCGCTCCCAGGAGGGGCCGACCTATACCCTTAATGATCGCAAGGTCGGTCTCAAGTCCGAGGTCGCCCTGACAGAAGCCCAGGGGGCCTGGGAGATGCGCATCAGCGGCCTGCTGGAGGGCGATGCCATGGATCACACCCTGGCAGGAGAGCACGGGCGCAGTACCGCCATGCTGGGGAGTCAGTACGACCGCAGGATGGGAAAATGGACCGCCAGTCTGGGGCTCAAGGGCACTCAGATCACAGGCTTTGGCTTCAATCCAGGCATGACTGTGGGACTCGGCCTGGGCCTCACCGACCACCTCCTCCTTCGGGGCCGCAGCGGCTATACCGTGAATGCCCCGACCTTCGAGCAGCTCTACCAGAGCAGCCACGGTTCGGTGGACCAGACCAGGGGCAATCCAAACCTCCGGGAGGAAAAGATCTGGTCCCACGAGTTGGGATTCGAGTACCGACAGGCCAAGACCTTCTTCTTCCAGTTCAGCCTCTTCAGAACGGACACCCGGGACCTCATCAGCGCCATGCGGGGTGCGGACCTGATCTATCGCCCGGTAAACCTGGACAAGGCCATGCGGCAGGGTGTCGAAATGTCCTGGAAAGAGGCCTGGGAAAGCGGCTGGCAGGGGGAAATGAATCTGATTCTCCAGGACTCCAAGAACAGCGATACCGGGGCAGACCTGCCCTACACCCCGAAGATCAAGGCCAAGACGACCGCCCAGTACAGCCTGAAGGCCGCCAAGACCCGCTTGGAGGCATCCTTGCGGTACGAGGGTGCGCGTTTCACTTCGCGGGAGAACCTCCCGGCCCAAAACCTCCACGGCTACACCTGCATGGACTTGAGCCTCACTCAGCCCTTTACCTTCCGAGGCCTTTCCTTGGACTGGTACCTCCGGGTTAACAACCTCTTCAATACTTCCTTTGAATCTCATCAGGGCTACCCAGACGACGGGTTCCGCCTGAATTCGGGGCTCCAGGCCCGCTGGTGAGGATTGAATGAAACGTTCTCTTCAGAAGGCATCTTTGCTGCTTGGCTTCCTTACCTTTCCCAGAGCGTGAATGCATGAACAAGATCGGCCTTCTCCCCTCGGGGGGACACCCTTGTCTACACCGGCTATGGGGCCTTGCCTGGGTCCTGTTACCCATCCTGGTCCTCTTCATCTTTGCCCTGGAACTCTGCCTGGGGTCCATTTCCATTCCCCCCGGGAAAGTCTTTTCCATCCTCCTGGGAGATGGGCAGGCGCCGGAGGCTTGGCGCAACATCATCCTCCTCTTCCGCCTGCCCAGGGCCATCACAGCCACCCTGGCCGGGGCAGCCCTGGGCATGGCGGGCCTCCAGATGCAGACCCTCTTTCGCAACCCCTTGGCGGACCCCTTTGTCCTGGGCATCAACTCTGGAGCCAGCCTGGGGGTGGCCCTGGTGGTCATGTCGGCGGGGGCGGTGGGCTGGACGGCCAGCGTGGCACAGGTGGCAGGAGCGGGGTTCTCTCTCATTGTGGCCTCCAGCCTGGGTTCCATGGCCGTCATGAGCCTGATCCTGGTCGTTGCCCGCAAAGTCGAGAGCAGTCTGACCCTACTCATCGTGGGCATCATGGCGGGCTACCTGGCCAGCAGCATCGTGACCATCCTCATGCACTTCTCCCAGGAGCAGCAGCTTCAGCGCTATATCGGCTGGACCTTCGGCTCTTTCGGGGGTGTCACCTGGAGCCATCTGCGAATCTTCGCCCCGGCGGTGCTCTTCTCGGGCCTCTTGGCCTGGAGTCAAGCCAAGGCCATGAATGCCCTGCTCTTGGGCGAAGGCTATGCCCGAAGCATGGGCCTGGCAGTGCGCCGCTCCCGCTTCCTTCTCATCCTAAGCTCCTCTGTCCTGGCGGGGAGCGTAACCGCCTATTGCGGCCCCATCGGTTTCCTCGGCATTGCCGTGCCCCATCTGGCACGCATGCTCATGCGCACTACGGATCACCATGTGCTCGCCCCCACGGTGCTGCTCATGGGGGCTGGGCTGGCCCTGGCGGCAGACCTTATCGCCCAGGCCCCGGGAACAAGCACGGCCCTTCCCCTCAACGCCATCACCTCCCTCCTGGGGGCACCTTTCGTCCTGGGAGTCGTTCTGCGCCGTCGTCAGGTGCTGGAGGCCGGAGCATGAACCCATCTGCACTGCTGGAACTCCGAAACCTCGGCATCGGCTACCGCATGGGGGCTCACCGGGACCGGGTTGTGGCCAAGAATCTGGATCTGGGCCTGCACGCCGGATCCTTCGTCTGCCTTCTGGGCCCCAATGGGGCCGGAAAGTCCACGCTGATCCGGACCCTCACGGGGCTACAGCCCCCCCTCGAAGGGGAGGTTCTGCTTGAGGGCACCCCTATCGGTTCCTTCAAACCCAAGGCCCTGGCTCAGCGCATGAGTCTGGTGCTGACCCAGCGAGTCCCTGTGGGCAACATGCCGGTCTGGTCCATGGTCGCCATGGGACGCCATCCCCACACGGGTTGGTCGGGCCGCCTGGGGCACGATGACGAAACGGCCATTGAGGACGCCATTGCCTCGGTCGGCCTGGAGCCCCTGGCCTTCCGCCCCGTCAGCGAGCTCTCCGACGGGGAGCGCCAGAAGGCCATGATCGCCCGCGCTCTGGCCCAGGACCCCAAGATCATGATCCTGGACGAGGCTACGGCCTTCCTGGATCTGCCTCGGCGGGTGGAGCTGATGGACCTGCTGCGGAATCTGGCCCGACAAAAGCACAGGGTCATTCTCCTTTCCTCCCATGACCTTGAGCTATCCCTGCGGAGTGCCGACCGCCTCTGGCTCCTCTCACCGTCTGGCCAGCTTCGCGACGGCGTCCCGGAGGATCTGGTGCTGGATGGCGGTTTCGCCGAGACATTCCAAAGCTGTGGCCTCTCCTTTGACCCCCAGCGAGGGGCCTTTCACCTGGATCGCCCCTGCCAGGGCCAAGTCTCCTTGGAGGGAGAGGGGGTGGCCAGCCACTGGACCCGCCGCGCCCTGGAACGGGCAGGATTCCAAATCGGCGAGCAGGGGGGTTCCTCCCTGCATATCCGGCTCCTCACATCCGAGGGAGAGGGGCTGAACTGGGAGATCGCTGGAAGCCCTTCCTGCTCAGGGAACAGCGTTGAAGAGCTCCTCAACACTCTGGAGGCTGTCCATGAATAGACGACTCCCCATCACCCTTCTGCACCTGGATGTCCACCATGCCCGTCCAGAGGAAAACCGTTCCAACATCCTGGCGGGCGTAAGGAAGGCTGCCCGGAAAGGCAGCCGTCTGATCGTACTGCCGGAGATGGCCGTCTCGGGCTACAGCTTCCCGAGTGCGCAGGAGGCTGAACCCTTTGCGGAGAGCCTGGATGGTCCCACCCTGGCAGGGCTGCGGGAGCTTTGCACCCACTACGGGGTTTACTGCTGCATCGGCATGCTGGAGAAGGATCCGGAAACAGGCCTGCTCTACAACAGTGCCATCGCCATCGGCCCGGACGGAAGCACGGCAGCCCACCACCGGAAGCTGGCAGCTGAAAGGCGCTGGGCCACCCCGGGGAATCCCTATACCCGGAGCTGGTTCGACACCCCCTGGGGGGGTGTCGGCATGTTGGTGTGCGCCGACAGCTATTATGGACTGCCCGCCAGAACCCTGGCCCTGCAAGGCGCGGATCTGATCCTGGTCCTGGCCAACTGGCCCCCCCAGGGGGTCGATCCCCGCATCATCTGGAGGGCAAGGGCCCTGGAAAACGGCGTCGGGGTCATCGGGTGCAACCGCACAGGTCTGGACCAGACGATGGATTGCCGTGCAGCCGCCTCATACGCCGTCACAGGCGAGGGCGAGGTGCTCCTGAACCACAGTTCTCACGAAAGCCGGGCCCTCCCAGTCCAATGGCCCCTGATCGGCGGCAGGATGACATCCGCCCAGCGACAACAGATCCTGGAGACCCGCTCCCCCCGGCACTACAGCCACCTGGGAAGGGACACCAACGGCCTGGAGGACACCACCCACATCTGGGGGAGTGCCCCTTCGTCCCCGGTGAATATCCAGATGCTGGTGCCTGAGCGTCATCCAGAGAGGGCCCACGCCCAGATCAGGGAAGTCATGGCGTCCTCCGGGCAGGCGATTGTCTCCATGCTCCCTCCGGGTCCCCTTTCCGCCAGCGCTCTGGGGTACGCCGAGGGGCAGGCGGTCCCAAAGGGATCGACCATGATCGCAGGTGCTTCGAACGGGAACCCCTTCCTGGTCGGCCCCTGGGGCATCCACATCCTATCGGAAGACCAGGGCTTCCATGTGGCCGAGGTGGACGGCTTCCGGATGGCGCTAGTGCGGCCCCAGGCCCTCCTGCATCCGGAGCTGGCGGTATCCCTCGCCAAGCGGGGTTGTGACCTGGCCTTCGCTCCCTGCCTGGATCTCAGTCCCGACCTGAGGACACTCCTGGGCGTGAAGTGCCTGGAGCGACTCCCCATCGCTCTGGCCTCCCCGGAGGAGTCCGTTCTCTTCCTTCCCCCTCCGGGACATGAGCCGTGGAGCGAGCTCAGCCAAACCCGGCCGGGCACCTTACGGATCAAGCTGGACTCGGCGGCCTTCCGGCGTCGCCACATCATGGACCGCCTCAATCTGGAGGTCCTATGCCGATGAAGCCCACGATCCGCTACCTGGTGCTCTGGGCCACTTCGGATTGCAACCTGGATTGCGTCTACTGCTATCGCCAGAATCGTGGCCACGAGGCCATGTCCCGTAATACTGCCTACGCTGCCCTGGAACTGGCGGCAGCCTCAGGCCAACCCTTTCATGTCCAGATCGCCGGGGGGGAACCCACCCTGGCCCCCGGCCTGATCACGACCATTGTGAACAGGATCCGCGACCAGCGGTGGCCCGCCACCATCGCCCTCCAGACCAACGGGACCAGCATGACGGACGACCTGATCCACCTGTGTCGATCCCACAATGTCGAGGTCGGGATGAGTCTGGATGGTTCGCCAGCGGTTCACGGTCAGAGCCGGGGACGGGGTCTGGAATCCTACCGGACCCTTGGCCGCCTGGCTGAACAGGACGTACCCGTACGAGTCACCACGGTGCTCTCCAGCCTGAACGTAGCCCATCTCGGAAAGCTGGCCCTGGCCCTGTCCGCCTTTCCCAATGTGAGGGGTCTCGCGTTGGATCCCTTGGTGAACCTGGGGCAGGCGGCAACTCGCCCGGACCTGATCCCTACCCAGCCTTCGGTGGCGGCAGGAATACGCAGCCTTTTCACAACCCTCCAGGGCCTGAAGTCAAGACGCCGCACCCCTTTCTCCTGGCGGGAACTGGATCTGGTGGAAAAGGCCCTGGCGCCCCAGTCGAAGACGGTGGCCTCCTGCCAAAGCGCCGACTATTGCCACGCCTGCCGGGGGGAAAGCCTTGCGGTGGCCCCCGATGGCCAGATCTACCCCTGCAGTCAATCGGTGGGTGACCCAGGCCTACGGGTCGGCACCCTGGATGCCCCTGACTGGAAGAAGCTCCGTTCGACTTTTCAGGGGACCCGCCTCAGCGGGCCATGCGAAAGCTGCCCCCTGGAAGGGCGCTGCCCTGGGGACTGCCCCTCCCGCCTTGTCCACGAAGCTGGCCCATCCATCACCTGCTCCATCTATCGGACCCTGGCGTCCGCCCTGCTGAGGACCTCCCATGAGCGAGACCCGTATCTCCTACTTCAGTGCCACCGCGACGGAACTGACCACCCTCAGCCAGGCCATCCTGCGGCTCAAGGCGGAAGAATCTGAGATCCGGATCTGGGCCCGCACCCAGGCCCAGCTCTTCGATCAGGCCCGCATCGACGTCTTCGTGCGGGAGGCCCTGGCCAGCGAGGCGGTCATCATCGCCCTCCATGGCGGCAAGGCATCCTGTCCGGCCTGGGAAGCCCTCTTTGGGAAACTCCTGGAGATGAAGGATGCAGGGGCACCCGTGCCATGGATCCATATCCAGGCCCAGGGTGGGGATGCCGATGGCGTGCTCGTCGCCCAGGAATATTCCGATGGCCTGGAGGATGGCACCTGGGCAGGCCTCCACGCCCTCCTTCACCGGGGAGGCGCCCTGAACATCCAACAAGGGCTGAGCACCCTGGCCGCCCGCTTGAAGGGCGAGGACGCCGCCTTTCCCGAACCCACCCCAGTGCCCTACGAAGGCATCCACCATCCGGACCTGGGATATTTCCCGGACCTGGAGAGTTACACCCGGAAGAACCTTCTCGGGGGGCGGCCCACCGTAGGCATCCTCTTCTTTCAAACCTACTGGCTGAACCAAAACCTGGCACCGGTGGAGGCGCTGATCCGCGCCCTGGAGGCCCGGGGAGCCGATGTCGTCCCGGTCTTCAGCAACCGCCTGCGGGATGCAGCTCTGGGCAACCTGGGCTCCGACGAGGTCGTTGAGAAGTATTTCAAGAAGGACGGCAAGGCTTGCATCGATGCCCTGGTGAGCGCCATGGGCATGTCCATGACCCTTACCGAAAAGAAGTTCGAACAGGTACTGCCGGAACTGGACGTGCCGGTGCTCCAGGCCATGACCTGCAGCCTGCCCCGCAAAGCCTGGGAGGAGAGCTACCAGGGCATGAGCAGCATGGACGTGACCTTCCAGGCTGCCCAGCCGGAGTTTGATGGCAACCTCATCACCCTTCCCATCGCCACCCGGGAGCAGGACACGGTGGACCCGGTCACCGGGGCCCTGCTCGCACGACTTGTCCCCATTGAGGAGCGGGTGGAGCGCATGGCGGACCTGGCCATCAAGTGGGGCATGCTGCGCCGCAAGGCCAACGCGGAGAAGAAGGTCGCCATCATCTTCCACCACTACCCACCCCGCAACGACCGGATCGGATGCGCCGCAGGGCTGGACACCTTCGAGAGCATGCGCCTCCTCATGGAACGCATGGGCACCGCGGGCTACCGCCTGGACCAGTCCTTCGAAAACGCCGATGCGGTAGCCCAGGCCATGCTGAGCCGCCTCACCTGCGACCAGCGCGGGCTCACTCCAGAGCAGATGGCTGTCCGGGCCGAGGCCAAGGCCGACCGCGCCACCTTCATGCCCTGGCATGAGGCCCTGCCGGAGAAGGTCCGGGAGAAGATGACGGGCGACTGGGGGGCCATGCCTGGCACCCTCTTCGTCCATGAAGATCAGCTCCACTTCGCCGGGCTTCTCAATGGCAATGTCTTCCTCACCATCCAGCCCCCCCGGGGGGATCTGGAGAAGGCCGGGGAGATGCTCCACGATCTGATCCTCAGCCCGCCACACCAGTACCTGGCCCACTACCGTTGGATCCGGGATGTCTTCCAGGCCGACGCCGTTATCCACGTGGGCTGCCACGGTTCTCTGGAGTGGCTGCCGGGCAAGGCCCTGGGGCTCTCCGAGGGCTGCTACCCCGATCTGGCCCTGTACGACCTGCCCAATATCTACCCCTACATCATCAACAACCCCGGAGAGGGCACCCAGGCCAAGCGCCGCTCGGCCTGCGCCCTGGTGGACCACCTGACGCCCCCCTTCCGCAACGCCGACCTCTATGAAGAGACGGCGGACGTGGCCCGGGTCCTGGCGGAATACCAGGAGGCTGCCCGCCAGGACCCCGGCAAGCTCCCCATCCTGGCTGGGATGGTGTGGGAGGCCACGGTCAAGGCCGACCTCCACCAGGATCTGAATCTGGATGAAGAGACGGCCATGGCGGACGTAGAGGGCTTCCTGGACAAGCTCCACGCCAAGCTATCGGAGCTGGAGGACACCCAGATCTCCGACGGCCTCCACACCCTGGGCGAGGTCCCGGCTCCCGAGCGCCTGGAGGAGTACCTGGTCCAGCTCACCCGCCTCCCCAACGGGGATATCCCCAGCCTGCGGGAGGAGATCCTCGTCTCCATGGGCACCACCCTGGACGAGGTCATCGCCCATCGGGGTGCGCGGATCTTCCAGGGGCGCAGCGGCGGCCAGCTGATCGCCGAAGCCCACGCCAAGGCTCTGGATCTGGTGCGGGCCCTCAGCCACGCAGACTACGACCCGGCGGCGGTGGAGGGCTTGGTGGAAGCCAGCTTTGGGGGACCTCGGCCCAGCCTCCAGAAGGCCATGACCTACCTGGCCGAGAGCTTGGTGCCTCGGATCCGCAAGGTCACCCTGGAGATGGATTCCATCCTGGGAGCTCTCTCCGGACGCTTCGTGCCCCCCGGCCCCTCAGGCGCACCCACCCGGGGCCAGGCCGACATCCTTCCCTCCGGGCGTAACTTCTTCTCCCTCGATCCCCGCTGCCTGCCCAGTCCTGCGGCCTGGGAGGTGGGCAAAAACCTGGGGGACAACCTCCTGGCCCGCTATATGAAGGAGGAGGGCAAATACCCCGAGAACGTGGGAATCATCGTCTGGGGCACCTCCAACATGCGGACCAAGGGCGATGACATCGCCGAGATCCTCTACCTCATGGGCATCCGTCCCCTCTGGATGGCCAATGGACAGGTCTCAGGCCTGGAGATCATCCCTCTTTCCGAGCTCAAGCGCCCCCGCATTGATGTCACACCCAGGATCTCAGGATTTTTCCGGGATGCCTTCCCCAACCTGGTGGACATGCTGGACCGGGCCGCCCGCATGGTGGCTGCCCTGGGGGAAGCCCCCGAAAGCAACTACATCCGGGCCCACGTCCTGGCCGACGCAGAAAGCTACCGCAGCGAAGGGGTGAGTGCAGACGAGGCTTGGCGACTGGCCACCTTCCGGGTCTTCGGGTGCCCCCCGGGCACCTACGGGGCCGGTGTGGCCGAGCTGGTGGAATCCAAGAACTGGAAGACCAGGGATGACCTGGGAGAGGCCTACATCCGCTACTCGGCCCACGCCTATGGCAAGGGCAGCTATGGGGAGGTGCGGCCCCAGGCCTTCCGTAAGCTCCTCTCCCGCATGGACGCCACCGTGAAGAACGAGGACAGCCGCGAGTGGGACATGCTCTCCTGCACGGACTTCTACAACTACCACGGCGGACTCATTGTGGCCGCCACCACGGTCCGGGGGGTCAAGCCCCTCGCCATGGTGGGAGACACCTCAGATCCCAAGCGCATCGTCACCCGCAGCACAGAGGAGGAAACCAAGCACATCCTCCGGGCCCGCATCCTCAACCCCGTCTGGATCGAGGGCCTCAAGCGCCACGGATACAAGGGGGCCGGAGACCTCAGCAAGGTCCTGGACATCCTCATCGGGTGGGACGCCACGGCGGACGTGATGGAGGACTGGATGTACGAACGGGTGGCGGGGCGCTACGCCCTGGACCCCGAAATGCAGCAATGGCTCAAGGAGGTCAATCCCTACGCCCTCCAGAACATCCTGGACAAGCTCCTGGAAACCGTCCAGCGGGGGATGTGGAATGCCACGAACGAGATGAAGCAGGATCTCGAAGAGGCCTACATGGATATCGAGGGCGAACTGGAAGACGCCCTGGAAGGGGATCCCGCGTGAGTCGCAGTCCCATCTTTCCATTCTCTGCCCTGGTGGGTCAGGAGTCCCTGAAGCTGGCGCTCCTGCTCAGCGCCGTCCAGCCCCGGCTGGGGGGGGTCCTTCTCCGGGGCGAGAAGGGCACCGCCAAGTCGACCGCAGCCCGGGGCCTGGCGAGCCTCCTTCCCGGCAAGGCCCCCTTCAAGACCCTGCCACTAGGGGCCACGGAGGACCGTCTGGCAGGAGGCCTGGATCTGGAGGCCACCCTGGCCCAGGGGCGGGCGGTCTTCCAACCGGGCCTGCTGGCCCAGGTCCACGGGGGGGTCCTCTATGTCGACGAAGTGAACCTCCTGGACGACCACCTCGTGGATCTGGTGCTGGATGCGGCCGAATCCGGGATCAATCGGGTGGAGCGGGAGGGGCTGAGCGTTTGCCATCCCGCCGAATTCGCCCTGCTCGGCACCATGAACCCCGAAGAGGGCTCTCTGCGGCCCCAGCTCTTGGACCGCTTCGGATTCTGCGTGGACATCGAATCAGAGAAACGCCCGGAGGATCGGGTGACCCTCATGGAGGCCCGGGAGGCCTTCGAAAAGGCCCCCGCAGACTTCTGCGCCCAATGGTCCCGGGAGGAGACCGCTTTGGGGCAGCGTCTGACCAGGGCTCGCCAGCTCCTGCCCCAAGTCCGCGTCCCCCGACACGTCCAGACCTACATCGCTGAGATCTGCAAGACCCAGAACACCGCCGGGCACCGCGCCGATCTGGTCCTCGCCCGGGGGGCCGCAGCCCACTCCGCCTGGGAGGGCCGCGATCGGGCCACACCGGAGGACGTGCTGGCCGTTCTGGAGTTCGCCCTGGCCCACCGCCGCCGGGACAGCCTGGATGCCCCGCCACCCCCTCCCCCGCCCGAACCCGAAGATTCAGAGGATCCCCAACAGCAGGATCCTCCTCCCCCTCCCGATGGGCCGCCGCCTCCACAGACGGCCCCTCCGGAGCCTGAGACCGGTCCCGCGCCGGATCAGGCCCCCGCCCCCCCACCTCCTCCGGGCTCCACCCCGGATGAGGATCTGGTCCTGGGGGTGGGGGAACCTTTCAAGGTGCGCCACCTGAGCCCCCATGAGGACCGTCTGGCCCGCAAGGGATCAGGGCACCGTCAGCGCACCCGCAGTGCCGACCGGCGGGGGCGCTATGTGCGCTCCCGCCCCTGCCATCACGGCCTTGATCTGGCCATTGACGCCACCTTGCGGGCCTCGGCGCCCCATCAGCTCCATCGCCGGAGCACCAGCAGCATGAAGCTGGTGGTCAAGCGGGAGGACTGGCAGGCCAAGGTGCGGGAGCGCCGCACCGGTTCCTTCATTCTTTTCGTAGTGGACGCCAGCGGCTCCATGGGGGCCCGGGGCCGCATGGTGGCCTCCAAAGGCGCCATCCTGAGCCTGCTCCTGGACGCCTACCAGAAACGGGACAAGGTGGGCCTCATCGCCTTCCGCCGCCGTGAGGCTGAGCTGGTACTGCCCCCCACCGCTTCCATCGATCTGGCCAGCCGCATCCTCAAGGATCTTCCCGTCGGGGGCCGCACCCCCCTGGCCTCGGCCCTCGTCAAGGCCTATGAAACCCTCCGCCCCCTCCTCACCCGGGAGCCCAACCTCCGCCCCCTGGCCATTCTCATCAGTGACGGGCGGGCCAATGCCGGACTGGAGGGTCCCGGGAGCATGGAGGAGGCCTGCCGCATCGCTGCCCGTGTGGCCCAGGACGAACGCATCCGCTGGATCGTCGTGGACACCGAAGACACCCGGGGCGTCCGCCTCCGCCAGGCTCCCAAAGTGGCTGCGGCCCTGGGTGCCCAATGCCTGCCCGTGGAAGATCTGCGGGCTGAAGACCTCGTTCGCATCGTGAAAGGAAACCAAGCTTGAGCCATCGAACTCCCTACCCCTTCGCGGCCATCGTCGGCCAGGAGCCCATGAAGCTGGGCCTCATCCTGGCCGTCATCTCCCCCACGCTCTCAGGCATCCTCATCCGGGGCGAAAAGGGCACCGCCAAGTCCACCGCCGTGCGAGCCCTGGCGGAAATCCTTCCGGAGCAGGAACTCGTCACCGGCTGCCCATTCCGCCTCGCCCCCACGGAACGCGGAACCCTGTGTGAGACCTGTCCACGGGAACATTGCCGGAACACCTTCACCTCCCACCTAGGCCACGTTCCCGTCGTGGAGCTCCCCGTGGGGGCCACAGAAGACCGGGTAGCAGGCACCATGGACCTGGAGCGAGCCCTTCGGGAAGGCATTCGAGCCTTCGAGCCAGGCCTTCTGGCCGCCGCCCACCGGGGCATCCTCTATGTGGATGAGGTGAATCTCCTGGATGACCACGTAGTGGATCTCCTCCTGGACAGCGCCGCCATGGGCGTCAACACCGTGGAGCGGGAGGGCGTCAGTCTCGCCCACCCGGCCCGCTTCTCCCTGGTGGGCACCATGAACCCTGAGGAAGGAGAACTGCGCCCCCAGCTCCTGGACCGATTCGGCCTCTGCGTCACCGTGGAGGGTTCCAAGGATCCCCATGAGCGGGTGGAAATCATGGAGCGCCGGGCGGCCTTCGAGGCTTCTCCAGAGGCCTTTGCCGCCAAGTGGGCGGGTGAGGCCCAGGACATCGCTCAGCGCATCCGCGAGGCCATCAACCTCTTCCCCACCGTAGGAGCGGAGCGCAACCTGCTCTTCGATATCGCCAACACCAGTCTGGAACTCGGCGTGGACGGCCATCGTGGCGACCTCATGATGCTGCGGGCGGCCAAGGCCCTGGCGGCCTGGCACGGCCGGGACCGGGTCACCAGGGACGATGTGCAGGAGGGCGCCAGCTTCGTCCTCCCCCATCGCATGCGCCGCCAACCCCTCCAGGACATCGCCCGGGAGGTCAAGCTCCCGGCACTGACAGGGGTGGGACGATGATTCTGGGAACCTTCTACGAGGGGCTGGAACTCCACCGGGAGGACCGGATTGTCTACGGTCGATTCCTGGCGCCCCACCGCGTGGTCTCCACCTGCCAGATGGCAGGAGGTGTGCGGGAGGATCTCCAGGTCGTCTACAACCACCAGAGCTGCGAGCCAGCCTTCCATTGTGAGCGGGTGGGGCACAAGCTGGCCAAGGACTTCCGGGAAAGCCAACGCCAGGTTTGCGAGCGCCACGAACTTCCTCTGGAGGCAAGTGCGACCCTGGGCACCGCCGCCAACATGCACTGTCTGGGCCTCCAGGAACGACGTTTCCGGGACCTGATCGTAGTGGCGGCCTGCACCGCTGGCGTTGAAGGCAATGCGGGCCGCGCTGGCGATCCTGCTGCGGCCTACGAGTGGGAAGGGCGCTTCGAGCGGGTCAGCCCCGTGATGGTGCCCTCCCATGGCACCATCAATACCCTCCTCTTCTTCAACCAGGAACTCACTCCGGGGGCCCTGGTCCGATCGATCATGACGGCGACCGAGGCCAAGAGTGCCGCCCTCCAGGACCTAGTGGTGGGTTCCAAATATTCCCTCGGAAGGGCGACCGGCACCGGCACCGACCAGATCGCGAGCTGCTCCCGGTTGGGCACAGGCATTCCCCTCACCAGCGCAGGCAAGCACAGTGTCCTGGGACAGATGATCGGCGAGGCGGTCCAGGCGGCCATCAAGGAAGCCCTGGCCCTCCAGAATGGGCTGACTCCAGACAGCCAGCGTTCGGTGCTCCAGCAGCTCAAGCGCTTCGGTCTGACTCGCGGGCACCTGGAGGAAGCCGCCAGGAAACACTTGCCAGACTATGAGGCAGAGCTCTTCCTACGCAATCTCCACGTCATCGACCCAGACCCCATGGTTGTGGCGACCGCCGCAGCCGTCGCGGAGGTGGCGGACCAGCTACGGACGGGCATCCTGCCCCAGAGCTGCGCCCGGGAGATGGCGGCCACCCTGGCTGCCCAGATGGCCTGTGCGGTTTCCGGCGATTACACATCTTTCGAGACCGTGCGCGGCCAGGCCGGACAAACCCTCCAGGGATTCGACCCATTGAATCTCACCACCCTTGCCCTGCCCCTGGGCTACGGAGCCAAGTGGCGGACCCTGCATTCGTCCATGGAAGAAGGAGGAAGTGAATGATCATTCTTGAAGACTTGGTCAAACGGTTCGGTGAAATCACCGCCGTGGACCACCTGAGCCTGCACCTGGAGAAGGGGAAGATTCACGGCCTGCTGGGCCCCAATGGTGCCGGGAAGACAACCCTGGTGCGCATGATGTCCACCCTCACCCGGCCCACGGCCGGAAAGGCCTTCGTGGCGGGCTGCAACGTTGAGCGGGATCCCATGGGCGTGAAGCGCTCCATCGGCGTTGTCCACCAGACCCTCAACTTCGACCCCGAACTCACGGCCCGGGAGGCCCTGGTCGTGCACGGTCATCTCCACGGCATGCCCAAGGCCCGGATGGAGAAACGTGTCCAGGAGATGCTGGCCTTCGCGGGATTGGAGAAGGAGGCAAACCGCATGGTGCCCACCTTCTCGGGCGGAATGAAGCGACGGCTCTCCATCGCCCGGGCCATGCTCCACGACCCCGAGGTGATCCTGATGGATGAACCCAGCGTGGGTCTGGACGCCCACGCCCGCCGCAAGGTATGGGATCTGGTCCGAAAACTCCGGGAGGCCGGGCGGACCCTGATCCTGACCACCCACTATATGGAAGAGGCCCAGGCCCTCTCGGACCGCGTCATCATCGTGGACCACGGCAAGGTCATCGCCGATGGCAATCCGGAAGGGCTCATCTCAGAGGCGGGACGGGTGGCTGTGGACCACCCCGGCCACGCCGGAACCCTCACCAAGTTCTTCGAGAACCGGGAAGAAGCCGCTCAATTCTTGGCCTCGCTGGACGAGCCTGCCACCGTCCGGGCCGCCAACCTGGAGGACGTCTTCCTCAAACTCACCGGACGCCACGTCAACCCCAAGGAACAGGAAGGAGTCGCTGCCAATGCAAGCCGTCATGGCCATTCTGCTGCGCGAAAACATCATTCTTAAGCGCAAATTCTGGAAATACCTCGCGTCGTGGGTGGTCTCGCCCCTCCTCTACTTCGTGGCCTTCGGGTGGGCTGGCCGGGGGCGCATGGTTGGTGCCGGAGTCGACTATGCGGCTTTCCTCCTGCCGGGCCTTGTGGCCATGAGCGCCATGACCCACAGTTTCGGCATCAGCACCGAGATCAACATCAGCCGCTTTTACTGGAAAACCTTCGATGAGATCCGCACAGCTCCCATCTCGGACTGGGTCTATGTGGTAGGCGAAACCATGAGCGGGGCTGTACGCGGGATTCTCGCGGCCTGCGTAGTTGTCCTCCTGGGGCTCATTTTCAGGGTGGACTTCGCCCTCAACCCGGGTCTGTTCTTTGCAGTAGTGCTGACATCTCTCGTTTTCTCCGCCCTGGCCATCAGCACCGCCATGCTGGCCAAGACCCACGCCGACCAGGGACTGATCTCCAGCTTCATCATCACGCCCATGGCCTTCCTCTGCGGCACATTCTTCCCATTAGGGGCCTACCCTGGATGGCTCCGGAGCATCATCCAGTGCCTGCCACTCTCTCCGGCGGCTAATCTGGTGCGCGCCGCAGCCCACCATCAGTCCCTGCCCTGGCTCCAGGCCCTCTACCTGGCCGCAGTGGGAGGTGTGTTTCTGGTCGCAGCCATGGTCGTCGTGAAAAGGGCCAAGGATTAGGGAGGAGGCAATGTCCCAGGAAACCATCGGAAAACGACTCAAGCACGTGCGCATGTCCCATGGATGGACTCAGGGAGAACTGGGGGACAAGCTTGGCGTAGGCCAGTCCCAGATTTCCCGCTGGGAGAGGGACCAGGGGGAGATGTGGCCCGCCACGCGGCGAGAGATCAGTGCCATCCTGGGCATCTCCCCGGAGTGGCTAAGTACTGGCAACGACCCCTCGGCGAAGAAGGAAGAACCTGATCCCAATGGGATCCTCCCCTTGCAGGCCCTCCGCAAGTCCATCCACGCCCTGGCCCATGCCGCCGCAGCCCAGCAGGTAGTGCTTGACTTGGATCTGGCCCTTGGGGTCATCAGATGTCTCGCCCAGGAGACCCTGAAGAACCAGCAACCGCCCATTACGGAAGATGCGGCCCGGATCCTAAGAAAACACCTTCAAACCAGATAGGCAAGCCGCAAGGGCGCGAAGCCCCACTGCAGAATCGATTGAACCCAAGGAAGGCCACCACCTGGAAGCGGGCATCAATGCTCGTCTCTGGCTATCTATGCCCTGTTGCAGGGTTCCAACTGCAACAGACTCCCACCCACTCCAACCCAAATCATTAAGGATTAGACATGACGGTCGCTTGCCCAACCCCACACTCCCTGCCAAGGGGCCCGAGGATTCTCTTCCTCCTGGCCGCCTTCTCCAGCCCATCTCTCCTACCAGCGGCCACTCCGGATGATGATGTCCATACCCTGCGTGAGGTCGTGGTGACCTCCACCCGCACGGAGAAGGAGGTCGGTGACTCCCCGGGGACTGTCAACATCATCACCGCAGACAGCATGAAGAAACGCGGGGTCAAGTCTGTGGACGAGGCCCTGAACACCACGGCAGGTGTTATCACCTCACGGTCCAAGGGCCCCATGGACACCATCGCCGGCATTGCGCTGCGTGGCATTCCCGACAGCGGGAGGACCCTGGTGCTCGTGGATGGACTCACCCTCAACGATCCCTATTCGAACGGGGTCAACTTTGCGGGCATCGCCACCGAGGATCTGGAGCGGATCGAGGTCGTGAAGGGCCCCTTTTCCAGCCTCTACGGCGGCAACGCCATGGGCGGGGTCATCAACATCCTCACCCGGATGCCCACGAAACGTGAGATCGCGTTCAAGACCGGCTATGGCTCCGCCTGGGACCGGAGCGCCGACAACGCGCCAAAGGACTACCGAACTGTATATGCCTCGTACGGCGACCGCTTCGGGGCCTTCAGCTTACTCGCCAGCTACGACTACCGGACGACCAACGGCTATGCAGCTAACCAGGTCGTGGCCTCCGCCAAGCCGACTTCCGGCCTCACTGGCTGGAGCACGACCCAGAGCACCACAGGGGCCACCCGCTACTTGGTTGGTGACAAGGGCGACAACAACTGGAGCAACGACAACCTCCGGATAAAGGGACGCTACGACTTCTCGGACCGGACGAATCTGATGCTCTCCTACGCCCGAACCTCGGCCGAATCGGACTATGGCACACCTCATTCCTACCTCCGCAATGCCAGTGGTGCCGAGGTGTGGTCGTACGGCACTTCCGTGACCCAGAAGTCCTTCCTGGGCAACCCCCTGTCCACCGCCAAGAACACCTACAGCGCCTCCTTTGAAACGGCCCTGTCCCTGGCGAAAATCAAGGCCACCATGGGTTACACGGACCTCACCGAGAACTGGTACACAACTCCCGGTACGGGTGCGACGGCTACCAGCGGTGTCGGCACCCTGACCAGCTACCCCTCCAACGTGTGGAACGGCGACCTTCAAGTAACCCTCCCGGTACTCGACAAGCAAGTCCTCACCATCGGCGCGGCATTCCGCAAGGGGAGCATCGATCGGCAGGACCACAAGCTGACCTACTGGCGTGACGAGGGCGGCCAGACCGATCTGACCTACGTGGTTACCGGCGAGGATCGGACCCTTGCCCTCTTCATGGATGACGAGATCGCCATCCATGACAAGCTCACGGCCTTCATCGGCCTCAGAGCTGACTGGTGGAAGACAGACTCCGGCTCCGCCACCCAGTATGGGACCGCAGCTTTCTCGGAGACATACGGCAGCCGGAGTCAGGCCTGCCTGAGTCCCAAGATCGCCGTGGTCTATAAGCCCACCTCCACCACGACCTTGCGAGGCTCAGCAGGACAGGCATTCCGTGCCCCAAGCCTCTACAGTCTCTACGCTTCCACGACCATGGGCACCTCTACGACCCTCTACGCTTGCAACCCCAATCTGGCCCCCGAGAAGGTGAGGGCCTGGGATCTCAGCCTGGAGCAGAAGGTCGGGGTCGGCGGCAAGTTCAGGGCAACCTACTTCGAAAACCACCTCACCGACATGATCTATTCCACCACTGGGGCAATCGTCAACGGCCTGCAAGAGATTAACAAGGTCAATGCAGGAAAGGGCCAGAGCAAGGGGGTGGAACTGGAAGCCGAGCAGCGCTTCGGCTTCGGGCTCCGATGCTTCGCCAACTTCACCTACACCGATTCCGAAATCATAGAGAACACCGCTAAACCGGCCTCAGTCGGGAAGCAGTTTACGTACGTGCCTCGCCGGATGTTCAATTTCGGGGGTGACTACGAGCAAGGGCCTCTGAGTGTCAATCTCACCGGACGCTACATGAGCAAACGCTTTGGTTCAGACGACAACAGCGATACGGTCAACGGTGTGTACGGGTCCTATGACCCCTTCTTCACCATCGACGCCACATTCCGCTACCGCGCCGCCTCTTGGGCCACGTTCTCTCTCTCCGGCAACAATCTGAATGGAAAGCGCTACTACGTCAGTTCTTCCCTGGCCCCCGGGAGATCCTACTTCCTCGAAATGGCTTTGAAGTTCTGAGACCCAAGAGGAGGAGAGCCCAGATGAGCGAAAAGAAAAGGTTATGGCAGCCCACCATCGACGAAACCCGCTGCACCGCCTGCAGGATCTGCCACGACTTCTGTCCCAAGGGCGTCTACGGGTTCACCCCAGGAGGAAAGGTAGTCGTGAAGAACGGCGAACAGTGCGTGGATGGGTGCCATGGCTGTGAGTGGCAATGTCCATCCTGGGCCATCACCTTCCCTGAGCCCATCACCGCGGACTACATCGCAAAGGCAGTGGACTACTACGGGAAAAAGGGGAAGCCTGTTCCTTCGACCTTCACCACCTATGTCAAGGGTCGTTACGGGCTGGAATTCCCCTAACCCCCTTCCCGCAGAGACAGAGCAACCTGCTTGTCCCCCCAGTCCACACTTTGGGGGGAAGTTGCCCCCGCTATTTTCATGCACGGCGCCCCATGGAGATGGTTGTACCGCGATGGAGTGACTCCTGCTGGTGTCGTACGTCGGTTTCTTGAATCGAAGGGCGGTGATGCCGATGGCGCAATGGAGACTCTTCTCACTGACGGGAGCTGTTTATGAAAAAGCAGCAACTTACAACTGCAGCCGGAGCCCCGGTTCCAGATAACCAAAACGTGATGACCGCAGGCAAACGAGGTCCCCAACTCCTCCAGGACTTCTGGTTCCTGGAAAAGCTCGCCCACTTCGACCGAGAGGTGATCCCTGAGCGCCGCATGCATGCCAAAGGCTCCGGGGCTTTCGGCACCTTCACAGTGACCCACGACATCACCCGTTACACCAAGGCGAAGATCTTCTCCCAGGTAGGCAAGAAGACAGACTGCTTCGTCCGATTCTCCACCGTTGCGGGCGAGCGCGGGGCGGCGGATGCAGAACGGGATATCCGTGGCTTCGCCATGAAGTTCTATACGGAGGAAGGCAACTGGGATCTGGTGGGCAACAACACACCAGTCTTCTTCCTGCGGGACCCCCTCAAGTTTCCTGACCTGAACCATGCCGTGAAGCGCGATCCCAGGACCAACCTGCGGAGCGCAAGGAACAACTGGGATTTCTGGACGAACCTGCCGGAGGCGTTACACCAGGTCACCATCACCATGAGCGACCGGGGCATTCCGGCTTCTTACCGGCACATGCATGGTTTCGGCAGCCATACCTTCAGTTTCATCAACGCCAAGAACGAGCGTACCTGGGTCAAGTTCCACCTAGTCTGCCAGCAGGGGATCAAGAACCTGACGGATGCCGAGGCTGAGGCTATCGTGGCCAAGGACCGGGAAAGCCATCAGCGGGATCTCTTCGACGCCATTGAGCGGGGAGACTTCCCCAGGTGGACCCTCTTCATTCAGGTGATGACTGAAGAGGAAGCCCGGAAGTTCCCCATCAACCCCTTCGACTTGACGAAGGTCTGGCCCCACAAGACCCACTCCTTGATTGAGGTGGGGGTCATGGAGCTGAACCGCAATCCGGAGAACTACTTTGCCGATGTGGAGCAGGCGGCCTTCAATCCAGCCAATGTGGTGCCCGGCATCAGTTTCTCCCCCGACAAGATGCTTCAGGGGCGCCTTTTCTCCTATGGAGATGCCCAGCGCTACCGCCTGGGAGTGAACCACCACTCGATTCCCGTAAATGCGCCTCGTTGCCCCTTCCATGCCTATCACCGGGATGGTCAGATGCGGGTGGATGGGAACTATGGTGGCACCTTGGGGTATGAGCCGAACAGCTATGACGAGTGGCAACAGCAGCCGGATTTTGCCGAGCCTCCCCTGGCCTTGGAGGGGGCAGCGGCTCACTATGACCCCAGACCGGAGTCGGATGACTTCACCCAGGCCGGAGACCTTTTCCGCCTCATGAAGCCCGACGAGCAGCAGCGCCTCTTCCAGAACACTGCCCGAGCCATGGGTGACGCGCCAGCAGCGATCAAGCAGCGCCACATCAACAACTGCTCGAAGGCCGACCCTGCCTATGGAGCAGGCGTGGCAAAAGCACTTGGGGTGATTTTCTCATAGAGGCTTGGAATCATCCCTAAACCCATAAAGAGTCAAGGGCGGCCATCACTTCCGCCCTTGACTCTTTACACCTTGCCCCACGTAAACAGATTACGGTTTATAACCATCAAATAAATACGCACCTCATTATAATTCCGAATCATCCGTCACCACATCGCCCCCCCACAGCCTGACCCCTGCCATAACTCTTTGTTAGGTCGGTTACCTGGATCATCTCAAATCCGTACCGAAGGGGTGTGCTGTCCGTGCTGCCATGAGCCGTTCTCGGAATGGGGAAGGGTGGGATGCAATCGCATTCAGGCGATCTGACTTTTATTTACCACTTCATACAAACCTTCCTGCGCGCCCTCCCCAGTGTAGGTTGACCCAAGGGTGTGTATAAGTAAGTATAACGCAAGACACCCTGTCTCCGGAGCCCCCATGCCCACCTACATTGCAACCGTAACTCCAAAGGAAGGTGGCTTCCTTGCCACCTTCCCCGATTTCCCCGGCCTGGAAGCCGAAGGGCCAAGCCTGGACCTCGTCCGCATCGAAGCCCAGGGAGCCCTCGAAGAGCACCTGGCGACTTCTTTCGATGAAACGAACAGGCAGGCCCCCCACTCCCTTGACGAGATCTCTGCCCAGGCCCCCGGAGCAATTCTGCTAGCCCTCGGGGTGCAGTTGCCCAAGAGCAAGGCGGTCCGCATCAACATCACCCTGCAAGAGGATCTCCTCCATGCCGTGGATCGCTCCGCCGCGGCCCACGGCATGAGCCGAAGCCGTTTCCTGGCTAAAGCTGTGGAATCCCTTGTGACAGGTCGCGGTCACGGCGGCATCAAGCTCCTGCTGAAGGACGAGGTCCTGGCTGCCGTGGACAAAGCAGCTCAGGCGCACAACATGGATCAATCCACCTTCCTGGCAGGTCTCGTCGAAGTGGGGCTGGGACTCAAAAAGGGCCACTGCAAGGGACACGGGCACCACGGAGCCAAGTAGCCCGAGATCTTCTGAACAGAGATGCTCCTTCCCAAAGGGAGCCCAACCAGGTTGTTCCACCTGGATGGGCTCCCTGGCTTCTTTGTGGAGCACAATATATTGGGTTGACTCATTGCCGCGACTACCACATATTGAGTCCTTCCTCGATGTCCAGATCTCTCTGAACTGAAACAAGGGAACCCGGTGGGAATCCGGGACTGCCCCGCAGCGGTGAGCGCGCGATCTGCACGCGAGTCCGAATACCTGTCGAGGACCGCATACGAATCAACGTGTGCGTTTGACCTGTGCGCCTCGCGGGAGGGCGGGAAGGTCGAGGAATCCCTCGTCGCAGGACTTCCTTGATTCCCCTTCGAACCCCCGAGGCCCACCACCAACCAGCCCCGAGGGGGGCGGAACAGGGGAAACAAGATGAAGGAAGCCACGCAGCCCTCTACGCGGATGGGATTCCGAGAGCCGGGCTTGGTGAGGAAGCGGGAGGGGCACCTCGTCCCCTTCGATCCAGTCAAGATCGAATCCGCCCTCCAGAAGGCCGGAGCCGCCACCGGGGAGTTCGGCCCCGAGGAGGCCCGCCTCCTGGCGGCCCAGGTGTTCAAGGTGCTGGGCCACCGCTATCGCAGCACCCCCCCCGAAGTGGAAGGCATCCAGGACGTGGTGGAGCAGGCTCTGATCACGGCCAACCACTTCCGCACCTCCCGGGCCTATGCCGTCTACCGGGAGCAGCGGGCACGCCTCCGCAAGGACAAGCAGACCGTGGTGGACGTGGCTTCTTCCATCAACGAGTACCTGGACCGCATGGACTGGAGGGTGAACGCCAACGCCAACCAGGGCTACTCCCTGGGGGGCCTGATCCTCAACGTCTCCGGCAAGGTGGTGGCCAACTACTGGCTGAGTCATGTGTACCCCTCGGAGGCGGGCAAGGCCCATCGCGAGGGCGACCTCCACATCCACGACCTGGACATGCTGGCGGGCTACTGTGCGGGCTGGTCCCTGAAGACCCTCCTCCGGGAGGGCCTCAACGGGGTGCCGGACAAGGTGGAAGCCGCCCCTCCGAAGCACCTCTCCAGCGCCGTGGGCCAGATCGTGAACTTCCTGGGCACCCTCCAGAACGAATGGGCCGGGGCTCAGGCCTTCAGTTCCTTCGACACCTACATGGCCCCCTTCATCCGCAAGGACAGCCTGGACTATCAAGAAGTCCACCAGTCCATCCAGGAACTCATTTACAACCTGAACGTCCCTTCCCGCTGGGGCACCCAGACCCCCTTCACCAACCTGACCTTCGACTGGACCTGCCCGGACGATCTGGCCCAGGAGCACCCCCTGATCGGTGGCGAAGAGATGCCCTTCACCTACGGCGAACTCCAGGTCGAAATGGACATGATCAACCGCGCCTACATCGAGGTGATGACCGGCGGGGACGCCAAGGGGCGGGTCTTCACCTTCCCCATTCCCACCTACAACATCACGAAGGATTTCCCCTGGGAATCGGAGAATGCAGAGCGCCTCTTCGAGATGACCGCAAAATACGGGCTCCCCTATTTCCAGAACTTCCTGAACTCGGATCTGGAACCCAAGATGGTGCGCTCCATGTGCTGCCGCCTCCAGCTTGATTTGCGGGAACTCCTCAAGCGGGGCAACGGGCTCTTCGGCAGCGCCGAGCAGACGGGCTCCGTCGGAGTGGTGACCCTCAACTGCGCCCGCATGGGGCATGTCCATACTGGCGACGAGACTGCCCTCTTCCGCCGCCTGGATGAACTGGTGGCCATCGCCAGCCAGACCCTGGAGATCAAGCGTAAGGAGATCCAGCGCCTCATGGACGCGGGCCTCTTCCCCTACACCCGGCGCTACCTGGGCACTCTGCGGAATCATTTCTCCACCCTGGGGATCAACGGCCTCAACGAAATGATCCGCAATTTCACCGAAGACGCCCATGACATCACCACCCCTTGGGGCCACACCTTTGCCCTACGCTTTCTGGACCACCTGCGAACTCGGATGACGGAACTCCAGGAGAGCACCGGCCACCTCTACAACCTGGAGGCCACCCCGGCGGAGGGCACCACCTATCGATTCGCCAAGGAGGACCAGAAGCGCTTCCCCGGCATCCTGCAGGCGGGCACCTCCGAACAGCCCTACTACACCAATAGCTCCCAGCTCCCAGTGGGTTTCACGGAGGACCCCTTCGAGGCCCTGGAACGCCAGGAACCCCTCCAGCGCAAGTACACCGGGGGCACAGTGCTGCACCTCTACATGGCCGAGCGCATCTCCAGCGCAGAGAGCTGCCGGAAGCTGGTGAAAACGGCCCTCTCCCGCTTTGCACTGCCCTACATCACGATCACCCCGACCTTCTCCATCTGCCCCTCCCACGGTTACCTCACGGGGGAGCAGGAGACCTGCCCCAAATGCGCCGCCGAGGGGCGGGAGCAGGCCTGCGAAGTGTGGACCCGGGTGATGGGTTACCACCGACCCAAGTCATCCTTCAACACGGGCAAGAAGGGCGAGTATGCCGAGCGGGTCTGCTTCCAGGAAGATCCGGAGCCCTGCCTTGTCTGAGCTGCTCACCCTGGGAGGCTTGGCTCCTTTCAGTACGGTGGACTATCCAGGAGCCTTGGCGGCCGTAGTGTTCTGCCAGGGCTGTCCCTGGCGCTGCCCCTACTGCCACAATGCCCACCTCCAAACTGGACGAGGTGAGGGTCCGGCCTGGTCCTCGGTCCTCGCTTGGTTGAAGACCCGCCAGGGGCTTCTGAATGCCGTGGTCTTCTCCGGCGGCGAACCCACCATCCAGTCGGGCCTGCCTATCGCCATGACTCAGGTCCGGGCTATGGGCTACCAGGTGGGGCTCCACACCGCTGGTTGCGCCCCAAAGGCCCTGAAGGAGCTGCTCCCCCTGATCGATTGGGTCGGCTTGGACATCAAAGCCCCCCGGGCACTCTATGACCAGATCACGGGCCAGCCGGGCAGCGCCGCTTTGGCTTGGGAAAGCCTGGAAGCCGTTCACACCAGTGGAGGCCCCTACCAGGTGCGGACCACCGTGCATCCAGAATGGCTCCCACCCCAAGCCATCCAGCAACTCCAGCTCGAACTACTCCTGATCGGCGTTGCTTCCCCCACCTTGCAAGCCTTCCGCTCTCTGGGTGTCGGCTTGGGCTCTGGCCCTTTCAGAGGTGGGCCAAACCTCGATGGACCGCCCAAAAACTGAGCGATCCCAGGCTCGCCCAAAGAAGGATCCCCAGCAGGAATGGACGGAATCCCACCCTGCGGAGGGTCTCCCGGTCAAGACCGGCACCGATCAGGACAAGGTGGACGGCAAGCTCCTCTCCATGGACTTTGCCCCTCCCATGGCCACGGGAGACACCCTTGCCGGTGTGGCTTCTGCCGCCAAGATCATGGGCATCAAGAACTATGTGCCGGTCACCGGTTGGCAGACCGTCTACTTCGGAAGCAATCACCAGGTCGCGCCCAAGGACAAAGCGCTGAATTGTTACAACTGCCACGCCCCCAATGGGGTCCTGAATTTCCAGGAGTTGGGTTATACCAGCAAGGAAATCAAGAGGCTGACCAGCCCCGAACGGTATTTCAACAAAATGGCCGAGAAGATGCGGGAAGAGTGGTGAGCTTACGCAAGTTGGCCTATCCTAGTCACCCACCCTTCCAAAGAAGCTAGAGTAGAGCCATGGCTCAAAACACCCCGTCGAAACCCTTCACGATGGAACAGGCAAAGCGCATTGCCGCCCGCAAGGGGGAAGAGGTCGTCCCGACCTTTTGCGCGATGTGTGGTCCCGGCCCCTTCGCTTGCGGCATCTATGCCTTTGTCAAGGACGGTCGCTTCGTCCGCGTGGCGGGCATGGCCGAGTCCCCCGTGAACCGCGGGGCCCTCTGCCCCAAAGCTCATGCGGCACCCCAATGGGTCTATTCCCCTGACCGCCTGCAATACCCGCTCAAACGCGTGGGCGAAAAGGGCGAAGGAAAGTTCGAGCGCATCTCCTGGGATGAGGCAATCCAGATCATCGCCGACACCCTGAAGCGGCAGAAGGCTGCCTATGGTCCGGAATCCCTGGCCATCCTCTCCCCGGCCCTCCGCACCTACAGCGACTACCTGCGCCGTTTCCTGACCGTCCACGGCAGCCCCAACTACGGCCACAGCGGCATCTGTGCCATGCAGCGGGCCTTCGCCTTCATGTATACCCTGGGGGATTGGCCCGGCCCCGATCTGGGGAAAAGCGATCTCATCATCTACTGGGGACGCCAACCCATCTACTCCGGTCCCGCCACACCCGGCCCCAAGATGCTCGTGGGCGCCAAGGCCAGAGGCGCCAAGATCATCGCCATCAAGCCCTCAGTGGAGCCGGACTCGGGCATGGCGGACATCTGGGTCCCCCTCCGGCCGGGCACCGATGCGGCACTCGCCCTGGCGATGCTCCACGTCGTGGTGGAGGAGAAGCTCATCGACGAGGCCTTCGTCGAAAAATGGTGCTACGGCTACGAGCAGTTGAAGAGCCATGTCCGCCAGTATCCTCCGGAATGGGCGGAACCGATTACCGGGGTGAGCGCTCAGCAGATCCGGGAGGTGGCGCGCCTGTACGCCACCACCCCCAGGGCATCCATCGATCTGGGGAACGGTGTGGAGCACGCCCCCTCCTCCAATGACGCCATCCGGGCGGTGGCGATCCTCATCGCCATCACGGGTCACCTCGACCGCCCCGGCGGGAACCTCTTCGGAGGCCCCTTCGGGGTCCCCAGCACCATGCCCACTCCCAAGGACATCACCCTGCGTGAACGATTCACTCAGGAGATGGTGGAGAAACTGGTGGGGCCTGAATTCCCCCGCCCCTTCCAGCCCTTTGCGGAAGGCCTCTCATCCGCCTACTACCGGATCTTCGACAGCATCCTCACGGAAAAGCCCTATCCCATCCGGACGGTCATCGCCCCTGGCACCCAGCCGTCCGTGAGTACCCGTGGCTCGCAGAATGTCATCGAGGCCCTGAAAAAGCTCGAATTCTACGTAGTGGTCGACGTGACCCGCACCGCCGATATGGCCTACGCCGATATTGTGCTGCCGACCACCACCCCCTATGAGTCCGACCATCCCTTCGATGGCCGAGGTGGCTGGCTCATGGCCAGGAACAAGGTCATCGAACCCCTGGGAGACTACAAGTCGATCTACGAGTTCTTCCTCGAACTCGGCGTGGCCATGGGCTATGGCGCGGACTTCTGGCACGGCGACATGACCGAGGCCATGAACGACCAGCTCCAGCCTTTCGGCATGAACATCGATGGGCTGCGGGAGCACCCTGTGGGCCTCACCTACCCCCCTTTGCCCAGAACCTACGAGAACTATGAAAGGTGTTTCCAGCGCCGCAGCCCCCGCCTAACGGGTGCCCCCTTCCTTCCCCAGGGGAAAGTCGCGATCTACAACACCTCCTTTGAGGCTGAGGGGTTCAGCCCCATGCCGGAGTGGAGGGAACCCCCGGAAAGCCTGACGGCCACACCCGCGCTGGCAGACAGATTCCCGCTGATCCTGTCGGACTACCACACCTCGAAGAACTACACCGCCTCCTGGCAGCGCAATGTCCCCCTGCTCAGAGAGCTGGAACCCCATCCTCTGCTCCATATCCACCCCGACACGGCCGGTGCGCGGGGCATCACCCAGGGGGACTGGGTCATCGTCGAATCCCCCCACGCCTCCATCAGGGTCAAGGCGGAGCTTTATCCTGGCATCCGACCCGATACGGTCATGGTTCTTCATGGCTGGTGGCAAGGTTGCAAGGAACTGGGGCTTGCGGATACCCCGCTCCTCGCGGGTGGCGCCAACGTAAACACGATGTACAGCGTGGAGGAAGGCAAGGCCTATGACCCCCTTGTCACCGCCATGACCAGTCAAACCCTCGTCGAAGTCAGGAGGGCATGACCATGGGATACGGGTTTTCATTCAATCAGGCGCAATGCATCCAGTGTCACGCTTGTGAAGTCGCATGCAAAAGCTGGCGCAGCACCGAACCGGGAGTCCGATACCGCTGGGTCACGAACATCTGGCAGGGCACCTATCCCGAGGTCAAGTGCACCTCGACCACTACGGCCTGCAGCCAGTGCGCCCATCCCGCCTGCGTGGACGCTTGCCCCGAGGGGGCCATCACCAAGCGTGCTCAGGATGGGATTGTGGTCGTAGACAAGAACCTTTGCACCGGCTGCCAGGCCTGCTTCGGCGCCTGTCCGGATGCCATCCCGCAATTCGGAAAAGACGGGAAGATGCAGAAGTGCGATCAATGCTTGGGGCAGATCGATCCAGTCCTTGAAGAGCCCCCCTGTGTCGCCACCTGCCCCACCCAGGCCCTGGGATTCGGACGTTCTTGAAAGTGAGCCAAACCCGAGTGGCGCCTCGTTCAGGGCGTGACGGAGAAATCAATGGCCGAGGCGTCCCAGTTCGGCAAGGGCTCCTGGAGCAGGATCCGGCCCTCCTCCCGAGGTAGTGCGCGTTCGCCAAGCATTTCATGTGCAGAACGTCAACGCCTACCACAGCCGCATGAAGACCTGGATTCGACGGTTTCACGGCGTTGGCACCTACTACCTGCCGAACTACCTCGGCTGGCACCGCCTTCTCGATGGCCATGCCGATACGCTCACCCCTACCAAACTGATCCGTGTCTCCCTCGGATTGGACCACTACCAACGAATAACGGGGACATAGCCAAAGAGGAACTCCAGATACCTACTTGCTATCACGCTCCCCCATCATCCGACCGATTCTGCGCCCCACGGTGTTGACCCCCCTCTGAGCCGCCTCCTCCAGGAGATGGGCATAGCGCTGGGTCGAGGCCACGGATCTGTGTCCCAGGAGCTGCCCGATCTGGGCCAGTTCCAGCCCCTCCGCCAGGGCCACCGAGGCAAAGGAGTGGCGCAGGTCGTGGAGCCTGATATCCGCACACTTGGCCTCTACCCGGATCACCTGCCACATCTTGGCCGGGGACTGGATCCCGCAGATCGTCCCCGTCGTCCTCGGCAAGGACTTGATCACAGCCATGGCCTCCGGGTTGAGCTGGATTATCCGATCTTCACCGTCCTTGCCCCCCGTCTTGTGCTGCTCGGGCGGAAGCACGATGCGGTTCCCCTTGATCTGGTCCCACCGGGCTGACCCGATCTCACTGAGACGCGCTCCAGTCAGGATCAGGAGCTTAATGAAGGCCACTGCGGACTGGTTGGATGTTTTCAGGGCTTCATGCTTTGCAAGGGTCGCGGCGATCCGCGCTACTTCCACCGGGGTAGCGTACCTCCGGCGCTTTTTCTCAGGGTTCCGCTTCACCTTGAGACAGGGGTTCCGCTCGATCCACCCCAAGGGCCCTTCGGCAAAACTGAGCATTGCAGACAGAAGGGCCAGGAGCCGGTTGGCTGCCGTCTTGGCCTTGATGCTCTTATGAAGGTCATCCATCGCCTGGTAGTCGAGTTCAGAGAGCCGCTTACGCGTCCAGGCGGCAAGCTGGGGTTTATGAGCGGCTCTTTTGTCTTCCTTCGGAAATCCGCCCAGGAAATACCGCCATTGCCTCAGGTCCTCATCTGCGCTCTTCTTCCCGGAACCATGTCGCTTCCACCACTCATTCCAGAGGTCCAGCAGGGTGGGCTCACTCTTGGCCTCAGTCCAGGCCCCGACAGGATCAGCGCCCCCGGCGACCTCCCCAAGCAATTTCTTCGCCGCATCTCGGGCTTGAGTGAGGGTGATGGAACCCTGATCCCCGAGCTTCGGCTTACGCTGGCGGCCCGTCTTGGTCCGATAGTAGAGGTAGAAGCTCTTTCGCCCCTCGAAACAGCGACAATGAAGACCCTTGATGGACTCGTCCCAGAGCACCTCGCCCACAGCCATGGACTTGATGTTTTCTACACAGAGCCCCTTCGTGTCCTCTGCTTCCGCTGGTAGCACACTGGTAGCAACGGGGGATTTTTTAGGCATCTCACCATCCACATTAAGTTACCTATTTTCAACCAGCATTGATTATACCAGACTCAGAATTACACACATTAAACAGATTCGTAATCAGCAGGTCGCAGGTTCAAGTCCTGTAGTTGGCTCCAGTAATATCAAGCACTTAGCCCCCGGTTGGGGGCTTTCTTGTATACGAGTAATTGCCACTTTTTGCCCGTTTTTTGGGGTATTCTCGGGCAAAAACCGGGTACTTGATTGCTTGCGAGCCCGCGCCACGACTATCACCCCGCCATCTCCACCCTCCCGGCGACGATCTCTTCCAGCATCCTCTCGGCTGCGGCCTCGGACCCAGCCAGGATGACGCCGAAGTCGTGTTCCTCGCACGGAGGCCAATAGAGGGTCGCGTCATCCGGCAGTTCAGCAACCAAACTGACCCGCATTCTATACATCGACCATGCCTTTTTGGTGATGGTGTCCATTGGTGCTCCCACAATATTCGAGATTGCAACCATCCTGTCATGAGGGTTGTATAACCGTGCCAAACTGGGAATGACAACTTTTTACAAGTCGCAACCCATTGGGAAAACATTGCTTACTCCTTTACGGGTGGGAAGGTCGATAAAATAGGTTCTTCACGGATCTGCGGGGTGTAACGAGGTAGGCAGCGAACTTCCTGAGATTCTGTGTTTGTCGAGAACGCAGAACGTGGAGGCTCGCTGCCTATGTTTGAGGTTATGGCCCAGTTGGGCGGA
>Ga0316613_10000085_pt1 | contig 131862 bp, 107 predicted proteins | sample OWC_soil_day10_C_2_FD_207647 | JGI IMG/M metagenome (GOLD analysis project Ga0316613, IMG submission 207647) | Wetland soil microbial communities from Old Woman Creek delta, Ohio, United States - OWC_soil_day10_CT_b | ecosystem: Environmental > Terrestrial > Soil > Wetlands | place: USA: Ohio...
AACAAGCTGAGGCTTGATTCTTTAGCAAAAGACATTTTAATAATCAGAGACGGGGCTTTGGGTGATGTTCTATGTATAGAACCGATTATTAGAAAACTTAAAGCAATGGGGTTTAATGTTTATCTCGAAACCAGCTTTGCACAAGCTCATTTATATAATAAAAATGTTACCGCCGTGTTTGGAACGCAACAAGTTCCGCAGGCTATCAGAGAAAAAAGCATCGTAATTAATTTAAACTTAGCTTATGAGCGTAGACCATTTTTACATATAATTGATGCTTATATTCAAGAAGTACAAACTAAATTGTCTGATTTTCAACTAACGCCGCAAGAAAAAACACCAGTGTATGACAGTAATATTAGCTGTGCCGGCAATAAAAATAACCCTAAAACTATTTGTGTAAACAGTGAGGGGTCGTGGGCGGCAAAAACTTATGACAGGATGAAAATGAAACAGTTCATTGCTTATCTTAAAACTTCTGGGTATTTTATTATTGAAATAGGCTGGAATCATGATAATTATCTCGGGGTGGGCGAAGATTATTATGGTTTGCAATTGCATGATTCTGTAAGGTTAATGGCAAAAACGGATATGTACATTGGGATGGATGGCGGATTAATGCACCTTGCTCAAGCCATTGGCTTACCGATGTTTATTATATTTGGCTGTGTTTGTCCTAATTTTATAATACATAATTGGGACATTGCCAAAGTATTATGGAAAAATACCGATGAATTAAGTTGTGCGGGTTGTCACCATCGCCGAGTCTGTCCAAGAACTTTTACAGAATGTGATAAAAATGAAATCGAGTGTTTAAATTGGCCAGTAGAAACAGTAATCGAAACTTTTGAAACAGTGCCATTTGGTAATAAGCCAGTTTTAAAAAATGATATATATCAAAAAATAGGTTTCTAACAGTAAATTGGTATGTTGTTAGTGCAGAAATAAGCAGATACTGTAGAATTTCAAATTTACAGGACATAGCCAAATAGGGTTTACTATGTATGATAGAGAGTTGTTTTGCTCGTATTATATCAGAACAGAACGTCGCTCAAAATAAGCTCAATCTGGCGTGAAGAATAGATGCGATTCATGTAGGCGTAAACTAAAATCTTGAGCAGCTGTCTTGGGGTTGGCTGGTTTTTCCGCAAACGGGAGTGTGGCGCGAACTGTGTAAATCCATCTCTTCGATAATTTGTCAACCAACCTGACCGAGTCATCTTCTGGGATAAGAACTTCGATATTTAAGGAAAGTTTTAGTTGAAGAACCGTTCCAAATTTCGTATATTTCTATGTGTTATTTTATTTGTTAGCATAAGTGAATTTTAAAAAATAATCCCTGGGCTGTTGAGTCCAGGGATTATTTTCTGCTTAGTGCAGCAGCCCCTCTATGATGGTTATCAAAAAGTGGAATTAAGAAAAAATTTGATGGCAAAAAACATGGCGCTACTCTACCAAGTCAGTAAGGTTTTTGAAAACAAAAGCAGCCACAGGCGTATGATTGATTTATAAGTAGCTGTGGATCTGAATTTAACAAAAAACGCCCATTATCAAGGAGTAATGAAAAGTTTACAAGTGACAAATCAGAGAAATAATTACATATTTGATCAAAACTATATATTCTATGCGCATTATATCGTATTTTTGGAGTTTCTCCCAGCGGAACAACAAATAATAATATCCCATTGGGAGCTAGCACTCTTTTTAATTCGGAAATTGCTTTCAAGTCTCCTTGGTAATCTACGGTATCGCCATATCTGCCAAGTCCAATGTGTTCGATGACATGCATACACGATAAAGATTTGATACTGTCATTTTCAAACGGTAATGATAAAATATTTGCTTGACCGCATTCCAGGTTATTTATTGTAAGTGGTGCTGGGCGGTAGTCAAAAAACTTAATGGGGATAAACGCCGAAACGATAGTTGCAAAGTAAATTGATGATGATATATCATAATGTACCTCAGGTTTGGTTTGACGAAGAACTCTTGCAGCCCAACTTGTATGGTATACATAATGAGCATCGAATGGTGTTATTGCGGTGTCATCGTTCAAGCAAGGATATAGATCTTGCGCGGTCCATTCCAAGCCAAAACGTAAATCGCGTTCAGTTTCTTGGCTTTTTAATAGTTCGTAGTTGTCCCGGAACCTCAATTCGTCCATAGCTACCCCTCATTCTATTTAACGGTGATTCCTCACTTTATTTTGTAATAAAAAATAGGTTATTTATGGATTTATTATATTCAACAATTAAGGAGAAGTTTACAAAGCTGGATTTGGGAAATCTTGCGCCAGACTCTTTGGTAGCAATAGTCCAGAAACAGAATACAATGATAAAAAGGAGTGCTTTAAATTTATAACTAGAGGTTACTAGCATGTTGTTAAATGCTTTGGTGAACAATTTAAGACAAATTGAGGGAGGGGCACGGGCCGGAAAACTGCCGTTGGCTATTCCTCAACAGCTTACAATGCGCAAAGAAAAGTCAACAAATAAAATCCTTCATATTGTATATGTGCTTACTCATGTTGGTGTATGCGGCGGGACTAAGATCATCTTTGAGCATGCCGAAGAACTAAATAGGCTGGGGGCAAAAGTTACGTTGGTGTCTCATTTCGGCAAGCCTGAGTGGTATCCGTTAACGGTAGACTATCTTACCATACCGTTTCAGATTGAATTAGCCCGAGGCATTCCTCAGTGTGATGTAATTGTAGCTACTTACTGGGATCATATCCAAGCCTGTGTGGAAAGTGGAATTGCCCCGGTTGTTTATTTTGAACAGGGAGATTTTCATTTATATGACTGGGGCCAAGACTTAGTTTCAGAAGATATAAAAAAAGTTGTAGAACTGCAATATAAGTTGGCTCCGTTTATTATAACCGTATCGGGAATGGCGGCTAATTTAATAAAAGAAAAATTTGCTAGAGAAGCCGCCGTTATCCACAATGCGCTGGACAATAATGTTTTTTACCCCAAAGCTGCTGATTTTGAACCGAAAAAAAAATATATGCTGATTGTCGGACGCGATCAGACAAAGTTTAAAGGAATCGATGATTTGCGTAGCGTTTACCAGATCCTTAAAGACCAGGGCTATGATATAGAGGTGCTGTGGATGACGCAGCAACAGCCGGATCTGAGTATGGGCGAGGTTGTGGTAAATCCGCCAATGCCGGTAATCGGCGATTTATATCGAAAGGCTTTTGTTTATGTGTGTGGCTCTTATTATGAGGCTTTTCCGCTGCCTCCATTGGAGGCGATGGCCTGCGGAACGCCGGTTGTCTCCACAAGCAATGTCGGGGTAAAAGAATATGCTGTACATGGGTATAATTGTTTGCTGGCAGAGCCGGGAGACATTGCGGGATTAGTTAAGGCTATTATTAGGTTATTGGAAGATAACCAATTGTACAAAGAACTTCAACAAAATGGCTATCAAACTGCCAGTAATTTTAAATGGGAGAAAAATTGTCGAAGGTTATTGGCCTATTATTCGGATGTTGCTCAATATGAGCCTGTGCCAAGATATACAGAAAATGATTGGGAACTGCTGTACCGGGATGAGGATTTTATCGATGGCGGCGATGCGCTGCGGGCTAAGTTGTTTTTAGCACATACCCCGGCGGACGTAATAGTGTTTCCGGTTGAACGCAGTTTGGTAAGTGGGATAAAGCTTATAAATTGGAAAGTTATGGCTAAGAAGAAGCAGGTAGGCACCGGATATATTGATAGGGCATATTTTAAACTGAATGGAGCAAGGTTGCCGAAGGTGGATTCCTGGGTGTGGGTTGAGCTTTATCAACAGGGGAATTTTGCTGAGATTTTACAACAAGGCGAAAATACGTTGGGGCGGGTGTCACATAATTCACCGGAGGGCGCAATAATTATGCGGTGGCTAGCTATGTCCCTGTTAGAGCTGGAACGATATGCTGAGAGCGAAAAATATCTGGAAGAAGCGTTGAGCTTACATCCGTTGTATACAGACTTGTACTACATTAAGGGCGTAATTGAGTATCTTCAAGGCAATGTTGAACAAGGAAATGTTCTAATGGAGGTATGTAAGATTATTCAGGATGCGGCCTTTTATCCGGAGTATTTTGCAAATATAGAACAGCTTGCGGTGATTAATCAAAACAGGGGGACTGCGCATGATTAGTCTAATTATGCCGGTTTATAATGCGGCTCGGTTCTTAGACGCTTCGATAACAAGCATATTGCAGCAAACTGAACGGGATTTTGAATTGATTATAGTAAATGATGGATCGACGGACCGTAGTGAAGAAATAATTTTATCGTCTGACGACAAGCGTATTCGTTATGTAAGACAGGAAAATAAGGGAGTAGGAGCGGCGAGAGAAGTTGGGGTAGGGTTAGCGAAAGGAGATTTTATTGTTTTTCAGGATGCTGATGATATTTCCTTACCCCGACGATTTCAGGCGATGAAAAGTCGCTTTATTGCTGATGATATTGGAATAGTGCATTCGGATATGCTGTTGATTGATGAAACAGATCGGCCAATTGGTTATTGGACAGCAAGCAATATTGACAAGTCGCGGCTGTTAAGATTTTTTTTGCAAGTTGGAACACCATTTAATAATCCTACGATGATGTTGCGACGGGAAGTCATGCGAGATTTTCATTATGATGCAAGGCTACGAATTGGTGAAGATAGTGATATGGTGTTTAATGTCGCAACGCAATGTGATTCGGTGCATATTCCCGAGCCTTTAGTTTTGTATCGTCGATATGCCGATAGTTTAACTAAACAAGGAGATTATGATATTCATGTTTTATATGTAAGGAAATTTTTAGAGCAGCATAGCCTTAGGGAGTTGTTCCCTGAATTTGCATGGGGGCAATATGAAGATGTAAACATAGTGGCTATGGCTTCAATTTTAATGGTACTATTTTTGGTGCGACGAGGCTTAATACCTGATGCCCAGGAATGGAGCAATAAAATTAATCGAGGTGAATGCAGTGAAAATGCTAAAAAGTTTATTGCTGCAATAGAAAGCCTCCTTGCTGGCCGGTATGAAGCTGGTATTAAACTGCTGGAACAATGTTCGCCCAGGGATTGGGTGATTGAGAATTATTTAGGGGAGGCAAAAGCTTTATTGGGAGATTTTACGCAGGCATGTGGACATTTCTTGCGGAGTTTGCGGCTTAATCCGTTATATGGCGAACCGGTAGAAAACCTTAAAGCGTTGGGGATGTGCCGCGGATTAAATTTAATTGATAATACATGGGCTAAATTTGCTAATGCAGGCAAGTAAGGTACTAGTGAGGGATTTTAATGATCGTCGTACAAGTAATGGGTGGCCTAGGAAATCAAATGTTTCAATATGCCTGTGGCCGTGCTGTGGCACTAAGGTCGGCTAAACAGCTTTATCTCGATGTTCTGGATGTGCATAGATTTCCTGTAGACACGGTACGGCCATATGAATTAGATAAGTTGAATATACAAGCCACGCCGCTGTACTCATTAGAAGAAGTACTAGCAGTTGGTCGTGGTTTAGGTTTAAAAAGTATGCAAGTTTATCAAGAACGGCAATTGTATTGTTTTGACCCAAGCATTATTGCGATACGAGATAACGCCATTTTGGCTGCTGGTTATTGGCAGAGTGAAAGATATTTTCAGGACTTTGCTGAGGTAATTCGTCAAGAGCTGACGCCTAATATTAACTGTTTGTCGGTAGAAAGTCTGGATTTGGCAAGTGAAATAAACCAATATCAATCAATTGCGGTTCATGTACGGCGTGGTGATTATAAAAAAATAAATAATGTATTACCAATTGACTATTATCAAACGGCGATTAATTATTTTACAGCTAGAATTTCAGAACCCCATTTTTATATTTTTTCTGATGATGTTGAATGGTGTAAGAATGAATTTATGAAATTTGCACCTAATGCTCAACTTGTACAGCATACCTTTGATAAAGGGAGTCATGAAGATTTGTGGCTGATGAGTCAGTGTAAACATAATATTATTGCCAATAGTTCCTATAGTTGGTGGGGCGCGTGGCTGAACAAAAATGTAAACAAAATCGTTGTTGCGCCAGAGGAATGGTGTAGTTCTCCTTGTACTACCCTGGATTTAATTCCGAATGATTGGATAAAATTGTCGATACACAACGGGAAAATTACTGCTTAACCATAATGTAAGTTGTGAAAAATTAAAAAAGAGGAAAATCTTAATGGTTGATAGAGTAATAACGCCTTATGATAATTCCGTACTATTTATTGTTACTTCTGTTATCTTTTGTACAAAAGAACCGTTATGTTATACCGATATAAGATCGATTTTTAATCCGGAAGAACGAGCTAGACAAACGGTTCGGACAATTGAATCGATTAGAGGTAGATTTTCTAACGCCAAGATATTGTTAATTGAATCTGGGTTAAGAAGAGATTTACCGCTGGATATTATTAATTTAGTCGATCACTACATTTTTATGGGGAGCGATATATTAGTCAGAAAAGCTGTCGACAGTAAATTTAAAGGATTAGGTGAGGCTATTTCGTTAATCAGGGCGGAGCCGTTTTTAAGCCAAGAAACAATCCCTTTTTTTATAAAACTTAGTGGTCGGTATTTTTTATCGGATGATTTCAATTTTAATTGCTGGAATTTACAAAAATTTAATGCGTTTATAGGAGTTCCTCATATTATTTCGACTCGATTGTATGGATTTCCCACAACAGAATATTTTATGTGGATGCAAGCTTTAAAAAAATCGATTCCTCTATTAGAAAATGGCGTATCAATAGAGGACGCTTTATACAGGAATATTAATAAAGCTAATTTTAATGGACTAAAAAAGTTAGGGGTAGGTGGTCTTATTGGGGTCGATGGCTTTTGTATAAATGAATAGTTTTACTAAGGGATATTTAACTTATTAATCATTAAGTGAGGATTAATTATGCAAAGTTCAATGCCAATGGAGAAGGTTAAGCTTCATATTGGGTGCGGTAATACAAAAATTAACGGATTTATTAATATTGATGTACGCCAAACGGCGGCAACAGATTTAGTATGGGATATTAATTTGCCAGTGCCGTTTGGATCAATTGAATGTACGTTTAGTAATGCCTTTTTTGAACATATATACCGTAATAAACGGCTTAGCCATTTAGCAGACATATATAATAAATTAACAGATACGGGATTTGTTTGTTACATTGGTATACCATACTTTAAAAATATTGCTAAATTTTATCTCGAAAATCAACCTGGAACTGCGGGTTCGGTATTTAATTTATATAATGTTTATCGTTATACCCATGGCGATCCGGAAAAAGTATTACCAGATAATTATCTCGCTCAATTGCATAAATCATTATTTGATGAACAAGAGCTGATGCAATTACTTAGTGAGGCTGGATTTACTAATTATATAATTTTTTCTTACGGTTTCCCTGGGGACTATGTTGAACTTCCGGTTACTATGGGATTCTTTGCGGTGAAGCAATCAGAAAATCAAGACTTGACTAAAAAAGTGTGTGTAGATTTTTTGAAAAATTTTGAAGGAATATATCTAAGAATGAATAGTCTTAAATTTTTAGATGAAAAAGATAGTATGAATGGGTTTCCTCCATGTATAAAAATACAAACACCACTTACAACGATAAAATATTGCCAAGCGCTAATTTCTGCGAAAAAAAATGGTGCATATATGCGTTTCGGTGATGGCGATGTTAATTTACTAGAATGCAAAGATGATATGTTGCAAGCGGGGAATAAAGAGATTGCGGGTGAGATGCAAGAAGCTTTTTCTTTAACGGGTGAGGGAATAGTAAAATGTTTGCCGCTTCATTCCCAGAAATTCGGCATGGAGCCAGGGATGAAGCCAGGAGTGCATGAGGGATCGGATCAATGGGCTGAGAATATACTTTCAAGGGTCTACAAATATTTTATTGGTGAAAAAATTTATTCGCATGTTGCGTTGGCTTATTTGGCAGTGTTTGAATCGGGTAGTGCACTTGAATTTTTACGGTTTTTAAAAATTTTAAATCCCATCTTTGTCGGTAATGAGAATGTTCCGCCTCTTACGATAACAAAGCTATTTGGCAATACGGTACACATAAAAGCACCTTCTCAAAATTCGTTTGGGGATATAGATCGAATAGAACAGGAAACTGTTCAAGCATATTTTAATAGAAAAAAAAATTATGATGTAATTGTTGTTGCTATGGGATGCTCAGGGAGAATACTGGAGAAAAGATTATTAAAAAACCATGGTTTAAATGCGTTCTTATTTGATTTTGGAAGTTTACTCGATGCTTTTTGCGGCTGGAATACCCGGGCTTGGATTGAATTGGCGAGTTTGCCGCAAGCATATTGGGAAAATATGATAAACAAAATTTAGTCGGTGAAGAAAATTGCGCCATAAATGATATTGATAGTAGACTTAATGTATACAGGAAAATAAATGTCAGCAGGTGAAAAAAGTTGATTGTATTGATGGAGCCGTTGGCAGATGGCAAGGCGGAATATCAGGTTGATGATAAGACTTTTCGATTATATTTGCAATGGAGCACTAGAGGCCTTTCTGGTGGTCCGGTAGTCGTTGCTGAAAATTTATTGCAAGAGTTAAAAAGTAGAACCGATATCGCTTGGAGTCTAGTGACGCCGGAATCGAATTTTGAGCGAAAATATTCAGTTATGTGGGTAGTTAACAATCTAAAGGATCTTGTATGGGCCAGTGAAAACAAAGCACGATTAGGTTGCCAATATCTATGGGCTGGACCGAATTTAGTGGTGGTACCCCAGGAGGGGCAAGAAATTATTGGCCATCGTCAAATAGATAGAGTTGTTGTTCCTTGCCAGTGGGTGGGAGAAGTATATTCATATTTAATGCCCACTATTAAGGAAAAGCTAATGGTATGGCCGGTAGGGATTGACGCGGAATTTTGGCGGCCGAATACAACTAGCGAAAAACAGCTTATTGTGGTTTATGATAAAGGCAATCCTGAATTAGCGGAGAAAATAGATTCAGGTTTATGTTCGTTTGGGGAAAAGACTGTTAAAATTACTTATGGAAACTATAGGAAAAATGAATATAAAGATTTATTAGAGCAAGCTAAAGCTATGGTATGGTTGTCGGCGACTGAAAGTCAGGGAATTGCTCTCATGGAAGCCTTGGCGATGAATATTCCGGTGCTTTGTCTAAAAAATAACGTTTGGAATTACCAAAGCTTTGAATTACAAACCGGTTTTAGGTATGATGGCGCAACATCAGCGCCGTATTTTAATGAACAATGTGGAATGTTTTTTGAAGATGGGCAAGATTTTTTCCAAAAGCAGTATCCAGCATTTTCTAGAAATATTGCCAGTTTTACACCTCGAGCCTATTTATACGAAAATAATCTGGTCATTGGCAAATCATTGACCTGTATTCGCGAAGAATTAAACCATATATCATACCAGTAGAGTCTGAAATGTTTATAAAAGAGAGACTAATAAAGATAATAAAAATAAGTACCCAGTGCCTAATAATTGAAAGTGCTATAAAAAATAACAGGCAGGTGAAAAATCACTTGCCTGTTATTTTTGCCTATAAATGCCCTTGAATATAAATGATTAAATGAGTACTTTGGTCAATGTGTTCAGATTTATAGCAAAGTCTGGAGTATTTTGTAATGTAGGTGGGGACAAAGCATTCTTGCTCGCCGGGATTTATTGTTTTGGTAATATCAGAATCCCAATGATGGCTGTCAGGGCTTGATTCAAAATAGGCTAGGGCTGGGGCGGAACCGGTATTTGTGACAATATAAGTATAGTTGAACATCAGGGTGTTCATTGATGGGGTAAAATCCAGAGCGTTATATGTGGTAACCTTAAGCTTTACATCGAGCGGTGGGGGGCCAGGCTTATCAGGTTGGGCGGGGTCTAAATATTCTATTTTTAGATAAGGCCAGAATTTAGAGTTGGGGAATTCTTTGCTGGCAAAGACAATTTCAGCGGGTTTGCCTTCATTAGCTGCTTTCAACAAAATACCTAGATTAGCTTCAGTGCCGTTGTACCAGTTCTCCACTAAAGCGGTTAAGCCAAAGACGATGGGGTTGGTATGTTGGCTTGTTATGTCTGTGGTGGAGGCAGGGGTAGTTTTAAATAGGGGTTGGTGTTTAAAAGAAACGCATTTTTCAGGCCATTCAGATAGAAGCTGATAAATTTCTATGGTATTAGGACTTTTGGAAGCTGTATTAGAGGTTAGGTATAAGTTTAAAGTGGCATTGGTAATTTTTAAACCAGGCGGTAACCGTAATGGGCTAAATTCGATTAGCGAACGGAATACTTTGCCGCCGATTCTCCCTACAGGGAGGCTGGGGCTAAAGCATTTGCAACCAATCGATCTTTCTTTAATAAACGTGTCTTTCCTAGGCGGTTTGATTATTGAAAATCCCATGAAAATCCCTCCCTAAAAATATGATATGCAGGCAGGATATACTAACGTTACAAAGTAAAATAATATGTTTTACTTCAAACTGTAGACAACCAAAGAGCACCTGTTAAGCGATATAAGCAATTGGCCGCCTTGCCCAAACATAAAAACTACTGATGACAATAATGACCATGGGGGACACAAACGCTCCCGTGCCAAGGGTATAACGGCAAATTTTGGCAAGAATTATACCGGCCGGACCGGTATTCGTCCCGGTTAAGCTGGCAAATAACATGAGCTGTCCATTCAATCAAGTTTTATCAGATAGTACGACTAATCGGGAAGGATAGCGGGAATTTAAAAGTTGTCTAATCGTATTTCCCAGCAATAAAAAGGGGGTGCTGAACAATAGTTCAGCACTACCCCTTTTGCTTTAATATATGAGGATATAGCTAACTTATTAGTTTACACCTTGGAACCAGAAGTTTAGGCTTACGGTATTAGATGCACTAAGTGCGGCGTAATAAATTCTGGCATATTTTAAGTGAGCGTGGGAGAAAAATGCGTCAACTTCGCCAGGGGCGATGGTAGTAACTACGCTACTATCATTCATATAGTTTACAGCATCCGGGCTTAGCTGCAAGCGAGCTTGAGCAGTATCAGCGGTACTAGCGTTTTGGACGGCAATTGTCCAAGTGCTAAACGGCAGGACCGTCCAGACCGTTGAGGGGGTGAGTGTTGAACCAACGTAACTGGATACAGAAGTAGCTACATCGGTTGTGGCGCTTGCTGTTTGGACCGAGCCAGTAACACTAAGAGCACCAGTGCCGGTAGTAATGCTGACGGTATTGAGAACATCAACGGAGCCGGTAACACTTAAAGCCCCGGAGGTAGCAATGTTAACCGTGCCGGTAGTGATGCTGACAGTATTGAGAACATCAACCGAGCCGGTAACACTTAAAGCCCCGGAGGTAGCAATGTTAACCGTGCCGGTAGTAATGCTGACGGTATTGAGAACATCAACGGAGCCGGTAACACTTAAAGCCCCGGAGGTAGCAATGTTAACCGTGCCGGTAGTAATGCTGACGGTATTGAGAACATCAACCGAGCCAGTAACACTTAAAGCCCCGGAGGTAGCAATGTTAACCGTGCCGGTAGTAATGCTGACGGTATTGAGAACATCAACGGAGCCGGTAACACTTAAAGCCCCGGAGGTAGCAATGTTAACCGTGCCGGTAGTAATGCTGACGGTATTGAGAACATCAACCGAGCCAGTAACACTTAAAGCCCCGGAGGTAGCAATGTTAACCGTGCCGGTAGTGATGCTGACGGTATTGAGAACATCAACGGAGCCGGTAACACTTAAAGCCCCGGAGGTAGCAATATTAACCGTGCCGGTAGTGATGCTGACGGTATTGAGAACATCAACGGAGCCGGTAACACTTAAAGCCCCGGAGGTAGCAATATTAACCGTGCCGGTAGTGATGCTGACGGTATTGAGAACATCAACCGAGCCAGTAACACTTAAAGCCCCGGAGGTAGCAATATTAACCGTGCCGGTAGTGATGCTGACGGTATTGAGAACATCAACCGAGCCAGTAACACTTAAAGCCCCGGAGGTAGCAATATTAACTGTGCCGGTAGTGATGCTGACAGTATTGAGAACATCAACGGAGCCAGTAACACTTAAAGCCCCGGAGGTAGCAATATTAACCGTGCCGGTAGTGATGCTAACAGTATTGAGAACATCAACGGAGCCAGTAACACTTAAAGCCCCGGAGGTAGCAATATTAACCGTGCCGGTAGTGATGCTAACAGTATTGAGAACATCAACGGAGCCAGTAACACTTAAAGCCCCGGAGGTAGCAATATTAACCGTGCCGGTAGTGATGCTAACAGTATTGTCAACATTGACGGAGCCGGTAACACTTAAAGCCCCGGAAGTAGTAATACTAACCGTGCCGGTAACGCTTAAAGCACTGGAACCAGTGGTAGATATCAGTATATTGCCGCTAGAATCTTGGGCAATTGGCTGGTTATCGCTGCCGTAAATTTTAATTCGTGCTTGGTCGGCATCGTCTTGGAAAATCTTAAAATTAGGCATGCATAGTTCTCCCTATTAGTTATTTGAGTGTAATTACTCATATAACATAATATGTTTTCATAGTGGTAAGTGGCACTGGGAGAAGGCTGTCTTTCAAGCACGCTGTGTAGCTGGTTTTCATATATTGTAGAAGGTTTGATAATTTTTGCAGTGAGGTATGCAGATATGAAAGTCAGTTTGTGCATGATTGCTAAAAATGAAGGGAAAAATCTGCGGCGGTGTCTCCAAAGTGTAATTGGGGTAGTAGATGAGATGATTGTTGTTGATACCGGGTCGACAGATAATACCTGTGAAATTGCCAACGAGTTTGGGGCAAAAGTAGAAAGGTTTGCGTGGAATGGAAGTTTTAGTGATGCTCGTAATCGTTCGATTGATTTGGCAAAGGGCGATTGGATTTTATTTTTAGATGCTGATGAGGAATTAACTCCAGAAAGTGGTGTTTTACTGCCACCGTTGCTTGAAAGAAAAGGCGTAAGTGGTTATTTTCTGCGAATAGAAAATTATGTAGGTGGTAATGGGGTTACTGAAATGGCGCCGGATATAGTATTCCGGTTGTTTAGAAATAAACCGGAACATCGGTTCCACGGTGCTATTCATGAACAAATTGCAGATGTTATTCTACAGCATAATAAAGAAACACAATTTGTGGTTGCGGAAGATTTGGTTATCCGGCATTATGGATTTCTTGATCAGCAGCTTATTGAAAAGGATAAGAAAAACCGGAATTTACGTATGGTCGAGGAACATATTGGAGAAACTCCCGACGATAAAATGCTGCGGTTTCATTATGGGGTCGAGTTATATCGAGTGGAACGATATGAACAAGCGGCAAACGAATTTATTAAAGCGGCTGAGGGAATAGACGTAAATACTGGTTATTTGCCAAAATTGATGCGTTATGTTACGCAGTGCTATTATAATCAAAAAAAATATGAATTGGCACTGAACATTATTAAGCAAGGTTTGGCCTGGTTTCCTACCTATGCTGATTTGCACTACTTTCAGGGCCTGATTTATTATGAACAAGGGGAGTATGGGTTGGCCTATATGGCGTTTGGCAAGGCTGTCGCTGTGCCCAAACAGCCGTCACATTTTGCTACGATTAACGGAGTTAATGGCTTTCGGGCTTATTATTTTTTGGGTCAGATTGCGGAAATGTTTTGTAATGAAGAGGAAGCTTTACGCAATTATGTAATGTCGCTAAGGGATAATGCGGCCTGCACTGCAGCGTTGGAATGTATCTGCCGAATACTGGAACCACGTGTGGATGAGGCGTATGCTAAACAAGCTTTGGGGAAAATATGTGAGTTTAAAGGCGTAGGAGCTAATAAATGTATTGCTGAATTTTTGATGAATCAGTCGGCATACAATTTGGCTTATGAGTTTTTTGACCTTGCTCATCAGGCGGCTGAAGAAGAAGCTGGGATGAAGCTTGAGGAAGCATCAGATATAAAAGTTAAAAAGGCAATATGTTTAATGCAAAAACGAGAATTTGCTGAAGCGATGAGTAAGTTTGAAAGTATTACGGCCGAAGATCCTTTCTTTTTGCCTGCTATGTTTAATAGATTGCTCGCTTTTTGGTTACAGGGGCGTCAGCAAGGATTACGGAAGTTAGCGGAAGATATAACGGCACTTAAGTTGACAGAAGATAGTGCTAATGTAGTAAAAATTCTAGTTGATAATATGGGCGAGCGCAGTTTGCCGAAAGTCACTCTGGGAAAAGAAGGCATAGTAATTTTGCTGGATGTCTTCAAAAGGTCAGTTGTTTTGGGTGAATGGGAACGAGCGATAACCCTTCTTGAGGGAGTTACGCCAGAAACCAAAAAGGAATTAAATTCGGTTGTGGGTGAGTGTTGCTTTAAATACGGTAAGCTAGAATTAGCCGAACGGTTTTTGGATGCTTGTATTACTGAAAATAACCAATGCTGGTTGGCATATTTTATTTTGGCACAGGTTAAAGAGAAACAGGGAGAGCTCTTAGATGCTCATTATTACTATCGGCAGGCAATGAGCTTAGAACCGAAAAATCCGAAAAATTATATTCATTTAGCGCGATTATACGATAAAATGCATCAAGATATAGTAAAGCAAACAGTAGAAAAATATCAAGATGTACCTGTGGTGCACGGCGGATTAAAGCTGGCATCAGGGTTAGGTAATTAAGGCTTAGCAACGAGGTGCTGGTATCATGAGCAGCGGGGTAAAGGTAAGTTTATGTATGATTGTCAAGAATGAAGAAACGGACATAAAAGCATGTATTCAAAGCGTAAAAAATCTGGTTGATGAGATTGTGATTGTTGATACTGGTTCTGAGGATAAAACCAGGGAAGCGGCAATTGGCGAAGGGGCTATGGTGCATGATTATTTTTGGAATAGTAATTTTGCCGACGCAAGGAATTTTGGCTTGGAGCAGGCCAATGGCAATTGGATTTTAGTATTAGATGCGGATGAACGGTTGGATGATATTGATGGGGTTTATTTTCAAAGCTTGTTAGAAGCTGGTGATATGGAAGGTTATTATTTTACTATTCGCAGTTATGTTGATAGCAATGAGAAAGTAAGCGAAGACTATGTTGTAAGGTTATTTAGGAATAAGCCGGAGTATCGGTTTTCCGGTGCAATCCATGAACAGGTTATTGGCAGTATAAAAAGTAATGTGGAAAATGGAGTAGGTTTTGCTAATATAACAGTTGAGCATTATGGGTATTTAAGTACGAAGGTAACGGCTAAGAATAAGCAAAAGCGAAATGTTGAAGTGATAAAAAAAGCTTTGGCGGATAATCCGCATGACCCATATCTTTTATATAGTTTGGGGATTGAATACATGCAGAGTGAAAGGCTCGCTGAAAGTGTTCAGCAATTTGAAACTGCTCTGAGGTTTCTTACTGGCGGCGAAGGCTATTTCTCTAGTGTTGTAGTCCGGTTGGGTGTCGGGCTTTTAAGATTGAATGAACAAGCTAAGCTTACTGATGTGCTCGAAAAAGGATTAATCATGTTGCCAGATAATAGTGATTTGCATTTACTCAAGGGAATGCAGGCGTTTTTAAATAATGAATATGAGGTGACGATTGAAGAAGTTCAGCCAATTGTTGAGCAGCAAAGCGAGATTATTACAGAACAGGGTGCCAGAAATTTGCTGGGAAATGCGTATAGGTTAGCTGGACGCTGACAAGAAACAGCGCAAAAGCTGTGTTCTTGATATAAGGAAGCCCTCGATTTTCCGGCGTAATACTGGAAAATAGAGGGCTTCTATTACATTCTCTCATTTACGATATATAATGTTTTTTCTTTGATTGCTTTGGCTTTAGCTTTAAGCATATTTTTTTCGTTAATGGCTGTTTCGATATAGGTTTTGTCGGTGAGTAACGGAAGGTTAATATCGACGCTCAGGAGGACACTGTTAAGGGCAGCTTCGGCGACGACTGATGCCACCCCGGCATCACTGACAGCCATTTTGTTGCCGATTGGGGCTAGCTTTGCCGTTACTTCCAGGAGTGATAAGCAAACTCTGGCGATGTCTAGTGGGGTGTCACAGGCGTGTTTTACTGCAGTTTCTAAGGTGGCATCGCGGAAATCTTTCTCTTCAGGGGTGGTTTTTGGGAGGCGATAAGCGTCCATTAATTGGCTGAAGGCTGTCATGTCGGCATCTACCAGGGCTTCGAGCTTGTCAATGAGCTGGTTAGTAGTAGCCAGCATCGCCTGGACTTCGGGTTCGACCGATTTATATTTGTCTTTGCCGATAGTTAGATTGGCTACCATTGCGGTCATTGATGCTCCTAAAGCGGCAACTACCCCGGCTATGCCGCCGCCGCCGGGAGTGGGCGAACTAGAAGCGGCCGCCTCCAATATTTCACGAAAACTTTTATCAAAAAACTTGCTCATCTTTGGTTCTCCTTATGCTTGGTTTTGTAGTTTTATGGCTTTTAATACATTGCGTTGAATGAGGACGGTGGTAAGGCTGCCGACGCCGCCGGGAACTGGGGAAATCGCGCCAGCAACTTTTTCGACGGCGGTAAAGTCAACATCGCCGCACAGGCCGTCTTCTGTTCGGTTAATACCGGCATCAACGACGATAGCGCCGGGTTTAATCATATCGGCGGTAATCATTCTGGCTTGTCCGGCGGCGGCCACGACAATATCGGCGCGGCGGGTATGGGCGGCAATGTCGGCAGTTTTTGTATGGCAAATGGTAACGGTGGCGTTGCGATTTAAAAGCATGAACACCAGCGGTTTGCCGACGGTTTCGCCTCGTCCTACGAGGACAACGTCTTTGCCGGTTAGGTCAATGTTGTGGTACAGCATTATTTCAATACAACTCTGAGGCGTGGCGGGAAAAAGCCCGTCGCCGCCGCTAAGTATGTAGCCGCGGTTGATGGGGTGGATGCCATCAACATCTTTAAGCGGTGAAATGGTCTCAGTAATTCGTTTTTTGTTCAGACTTTTGGGGAGGGGGAGTTCGACAAGAATGCCGTGTACGTTATGGTCAGTATTGAGTTTTTCCAGCAGGGAGATGACTTCGTCTTCAGCGGTTACTGCCGGCAGAACATAAAGTTTGTAGTCGATACCTACGTTGGCGCAGGCCTTCTCTTTAGCTTTGGCATATACTATTGAGGCCGGATCGTCGCCGACCAGGATGACGGATAGCTGAGGGAAAATTCCTTGTTTTTTTAGGGTGGTGATTTCAGTTTTTATTTCCTCGCGGATTTCAGAAGCAACTTTTTTCCCATCAAGTAGTGTAGCCATAAATCCTCCTTGGTTTGTTGATATATGTTGTTTATAATAATTTTTCTCTTGGAACAAAAAAACCTTTGTTGTTGCTAAAAATAGTTAATTCATTTTACTATATATAAGGGTGATAATGCAAAATGTACATCTATTTAGATATTGCTGAGGGGTTTAGCTGTGCTATGTGCGGAGCGTGTTGCCGTAATGACTGGCTGGTAACGGTAGATCAGGCCAGCTATTTTAGAAATGCCGAGTATTTTGGCCGCCAGAATAAAACCGATGAGTTTTACGAGGCTTTTAGGCTAATGGAAACTACTACTTCGGTGGGCGAGTACGCTTATATTAGCAAGCGGGATAATGGTGGTTGCTGGTTTCTTGGTAAAGACAATTTATGTCGGCTCCAGCGCGAGGCTGGCCACCAGCATCTAGATGCTGTTTGTCAAACTTTTCCCCGTTATCCAATGGATACCGAACGTGGGGTAGAAATGACTTTAAGCTTTAGCTGTCCGACGGTACTAGCTAAAGCTGAGCGTTGGGAGCCGCTTATGGTTATAAGAGCTGATCAACCGCCGCTGAAAATACCTGACGATAGTTATATTGTTTCAGTGTATTCCGATCAGCAGGCCAGATTTACGCCGCTATATCATTATTTTGAGCTGGAACATCATTTTATTGATATTATGCAGTGCCGCCGCTTAAAAGTATTAGAACGCTTGGATTTAATGAGTAAAACAATTGGCGCTATTTTGGCTATCCAACATGATGAGCGGTTTGGTCAAATCCTATATCAGATAATAAATCGGAATTATGATTTTATGGATCAACCAGAAGAGAAATGTTTGTCGATGGCGGATATATTAATAGAACACTTTTTTGTAAATTTTTTGTTTAAAAAGCCGGTTTATATTTATGGTCTCCAAGCATCGTTAACAATAATGCGGAATATGTGGCAGCAATTTGTGACTTGCCAGCAGGGAATAGCCAGCTCGGATGAGGGTTTAACTGCGACTCGCCGCGCGATTATGCGGCTGGAAATACAATATGGTCATGACCGGAAAAGTCTGATGCAGTGGCTGGCTAAATGAGTTAATCTTTGGGTGGCGTTAAAAAATATTGGGGCGGCTATTGAGTTTCGGTTGAGGAGGGTTTATAATTAAATTGGGCATATGCTCAATTGGAAGGTGGATATATATGCCGAGGCGGCGGTGTTGTGGTCTGATTGATGAAGTGCCGGTATGTAAAAAGTTTATACCGGAGGGTCGAATTGATAAAAATGAGGTAAACTTACGGTTTGAGGAGATTGAGGCCATCCGGTTAAAAGATGCGATGCGGCTGGAGCAAAATGATTGTGCTCAGTATATGGGCTTGTCGAGGGCTACTTTTCAGCGGATACTGCACTCTGCCAGAGCGAAGATTGCCACCGCTTTAGTTGAGGGACGGGCGATTATAATTGAGGGAGGACATTATATGGTTAAAAATCGAGTTTTTGAATGTGTTGACTGCGGGCATGTTTGGGAGGTAGCTCCTTGCACCGCCGGTGGAAAGCATGGTTATGAGATAGCTTGCCCGAAATGCGGCAGTATGAAAAAAATGAAGTTAGAAAGCGGCGAAAAACATGTCTGCGGCGGTGGACATCAGCATGGTAAAAATAGTGGAGGCTGTGGTTGTGGCGGTCATTAAGCTTTAGTTGAATTGTGGAACAGAGTGGTCTTGGTTAGGACGGCTCTGTTTTTTTATAAAGTTCACACAATTCGTTCGTAATAAACAGCAGGAATTGACGGTTGCACGGAGAATTTACTATTAAGAATAATATAGGCGGATGTTATTATTATGCTGAATAGTGTGACTGATATGATTGCTTCTGATAAGGACACTTTATTTCAGGAAGAAACCAGACGTAATCGGTCAATTATTGAACAAATTAATATGGAAGCTATTGATGGTTATTGCCGTGAAATCTATTATTGTGATCCGTACACTGCGATGCACGCAGAGCATGTTGCGGATTTGATGGCCGGACTGGCGATGCAAATGGCATTGAGACCCAATGAAATTGATTTGTCGTACATGGTTGGAATCATGCATGATGTTGGTAAAATTAGGATTCCGCTGAATATTTTAACTAAGCCGGGGCGGCTTACTGATGAGGAATTTGAGATCATGAAGCAGCATGCTGTAGCCGGGGCGGAGATGATTTCCGATGTTGATGGTGTAAAACCAGTTATTTCAATCATGCGTCATCATCATGAGCGGTACGACGGGGCAGGATATCCTGACGGATTGACGGGAACGGAAATACCGTTGCTGAGTCGAATGTTAGCGGTATGCGACTCGTTTGATGCTATGACAACTAAGCGTTGTTACCGTACCGAGGTTGGACTCGATGAGTGTGTGAGAGAAATACAGCGTTGTGCCGGCACTCAGTTTGATCCGAATATTTGTGAGGTGTTTCTTGATTTTATTAAGGAACGGTTTGGATTTTCGTTGTGAAGCATAATTAAGAGAGAACAGAAGGGTTCTCTCTTTTTAATATGAAGCATAGTTGGGTGTATTATATTAAGGGAGGGCTAGTCATGAATTTTAAGCGGGTCGATTTGACAATAAGTACGGAAAAAATGCAGCAGTCGAAAGAGTTTTACTGTCAGTACTTTGGGTTTAAACTTGCGTATGAAAGTGATTGGTATATTGAACTTGTTTCAAGAGAACAGCCGGATGTGGGGATTAGTTTTACATTGCCTCAGCGGGAGGTAGGGGAATTTTTTAATGGTACCGGTATTATTGTTTCTTTTGAAGTTAATGATGTTGATGCCGAATATAGCCGATTAAAGGCTGCTGGTTTGGAAATATTCCAGGAACTGCAGGATAAACCCTGGGGAGAGCGGAGCTTTGTTGTCAACGATCCGACTGGAATTCATGTATATATTTATAAATCTATTGCTCCTACCGCAGAATATAAAGAAGTTTATGATTCATTTAAGTAATAGTAGGACGTTTAGTCTGGTGTAAACTAAAATAATAGGACGTTCGCCCGGTTGTAATGCTTAGGTTTAACAAGTACAATAACTTATATCTATGATGTTTTGTAGAAAATGTTATAAAATGTACAGGTATTCATGGAGGTGGATGCACTATGGCAATCAAGTTGGTGGAAGTAGATGATTTGGAGCCAGGGGGTGTCCTTGGTGAGGCGGTTATTGCTGCGAGCGGGAAAGTGTTAATAAATAAAGGCAGTGTTATTACTGAAAAAATTCTTGCCCGTCTAGTTGCTTGGGATATAAAAAGTGTCAGTGTTGTTGCTGCTGAGCTTGCGGAAGTTGAGGTTCCTCAGGACCCAATTGAGGATAATTTTGAGGCGCCGGAAGAATATCATCGGTTTGCTCAGGAATATGATGTTGTTGTCAAAGCAATAACACAATCTTTTGACTTTATTCGTCGTCAGAAACTAATTCCAGTACACCTTTTTAAAGATACTTCTAAACAAATTGCCAGTTCTATCGAGGAATGTGAATCAGCGTTAATTAATCGCCTGTTGGTCAATGAATGTCAACTAGCAGATGCAATAACGCGTCATTCGGTTATGGTAGCGTATTTAGCTGGTAGCTTTGCTAGTCATATGAAATGGAATGATGACGATATTCATGGGGTTATTTTGTCTGGATTGTTGCATGATGCGGGGAAAATTGTGTTGGATAAAGCCGATGCAGGTAAGCCATATAAGCATATTGTTGAGGCGGCTACTCTCCTAAGTAAGATTAAAGGACTTACCGGAGATGTAGTTTTAGGGGTTGTTCAGCATCATGAGTATATTGACGGCAGTGGTATTCCCACGAAGGCTAAGGGCGATAAGATCCATCGCTATGCTAAGTTGATTGCAGTTGCCGATATTTTCCAATCGGAGGCCTATATACGTAAGTTGGCCAATCCTTTTCCGGCGTTGAATATATTGGAACATGAGATGTTTGGACGCTTAGATCCGGCTATATGCCAGGATTTTATACAACAGATCAAGAATTGTCTTTTGAATACTAAGGTTTTATTAAGTGATGGACGTACGGCAGAGGTAATTTATTTTCATCCGAATGGCTCGGCTTTGCCGGTAGTTAAGACTGCTGATGGTCAAATTGTCGATACATCAGCGGGGGGGAAGATCATTTTGGAACGGTTAGTGCCTATGGAAGGATTAGCGAATTCGAATGATGTGATAATGGCAGTTAGTTAGCTAGTCATAAAAATTAAATAGGATAGCAATATTTAACCTTGGTATGATTAGATACCAGGGTTAATTTATTGCTATCGAAGAGGTTAACGACATAAATAAGACTATTTGGTGTAAAAAGGAGCCATTATCGTGTACAATAAGTAGTAATAATCGGAGGTGACAGCTTTGTACGACACGCATACGCATACTCGTTTTTCTACTGATTCTAAAATGGTTATTGAGGATGCCGTAAATAGAGCTCGTGAAATGGATGTAGGCATTACAATTACTGAACATATGGATTTGGCATATCCTGACCCGGATGCCTTTGTTTTTGATATCGACGAATATTTTCGGGCGTATCAGCCATACCGGAGCGATGATGTATTACTGGGCATAGAAATTGGCATGCGCAGCGAACTTACCGCGGAAAATCGCAAAATAGTTGATGGGCATGCGTTTGATTATGTTATTGGGTCAATCCATGTTGTTGATGGTATCGATATTTATCAGGGATCTTTTTATCAGGGGCGGACTAAACAAGCAGTGTATGGTAGATATTTTCAAGCCATGGTTGATTGTCTAAAAACATATGATTTTATTGATAGTTTGGGGCATATTGATTATATTTGCCGCTACGCTAGGTTTACTGACCCTGAAATTTATTTTGATGAATTTAAGGAATATTTGGAGCAAGTGTTAGGGTTGGTAGCGGATAAACAAATAGCCTTAGAGATAAATACCCGGCGCTTGGGCGAACAAAAATCGGCAGACCTGCTTGTGCCAATTTATCGCCGGTTTAGAGAATTGGGCGGCAAATATGTGACGCTTGGTTCGGATGCTCATACGCCGAAAGATATTAGCAAACATTTCAAGCTAGCATTGGCTATGGCTAAAGAATGCAGTTTAAAACCAGTCCGGTTTAAAGCCCGAAAGGTTGAGTATTTGAAAGAAGGGATTTAATGCAGCGGTTTGACTTTAATCAAATTATTGATCGGCGTCAGAGTGGTGCAGAAAAATGGGATGATTGTAAAAATATTTTTGGCTGTGACGACGTATTGCCGATGTGGGTAGCAGATATGGATTTTCCTTCGCCGCCAGAGGTGGTTTCCGCATTGATGTCCAGGGCATCTCATGGAGTATATGGTTATCCTGTTAAGGGGGATAGTTATTATCAGGCGGCAATAGACTGGGTGAAGGATAGACATGACTGGACAGTTGAACGGGGGTGGATAAATAGCACGCCGGGAGTCGTTAGTGCGATGAGTATTGCGGTGCAAGCGTTTACCAATCCCGGGGATAAAGTGTTGATTCAGCCGCCGGTTTATCCCGGCTTTTTCAAGGCGGTTCAAAATAATGGCCGGAAATTGGTCGAAAATCCGTTAAGCTGGAATGGGGATCGTTATGTCATTGATTTCACTGATTTGGACGCGAAATTAGCGACGGGTGTTAAGGTTGTAATTTTGTGCAGTCCCCATAATCCGGTTGGAAGGGTATGGACGCAGGAAGAACTGATGAGACTAGGGGAAATTTGCCTAAACCATGGGGTGTTGGTTATTGCTGATGAAATTCATAGTGATCTTGTTTTTCGGGGGCATAATCATTTGCCGTTTGCTGCACTGTCACCGGATTTTGCCGCAAATTCTGTTACGTGTATCTCGCCTAGTAAGACGTTTAATGTGGCAGGGTTGAATACTGCGTTAACGATAATTCCTGATGACGGTTTAAGAAGACGCTATCAGGCTGTGCTAGGAGCTATGCATGTGGAAGAAGGAAATATATTTGGCATTACGGCGCTGGAAGCGGCTTATCGTCAGGGTGAATCATGGCTGGAAAATGTGCTGGCGTATTTAGAGGAAAATGCTGATTTAGTAGTTAGTTATTTTCAAAAACTGGATAACGGGATAAAGACGATAAAACCGGAAGCCACTTATCTTGCGTGGCTGGATTGCCGGGAATTGGGGTTAGAAGTGGCCAAGGTGCCGACATTTTTTATACATAAGGCCAAGGTTGGTTTAAGTGATGGACGTCGGTTCGGTGAGCAAGGTGCAGGTTTTATGCGGCTCAATTTTGCTTGCCCGCGTGAAGTTCTTATTCAAGGGCTGGAACGGATTAGCGCTGCGCTTAGCTGATGATTGGTAGCAAGGTGTGGTGGCGGATTAACTTGCTAGCTTGGGATTATGGTATAATAAATAAAATATTAAAAATAGAGGAGAGTACTATGCCGAATCAGGTAAAACGGACTTTTGTGGAAAAGAAAAGCGGTTTCGACGTTGAAGCTCACAATTTATACTTGGAATTGAAAAATAATCTTGGAATAAGCGGATTGAGTGGGGTACGGGTAGTAAACCGCTATGATGTCGCAGGTATTGATGAAGCTGAGCATAAATTAGCGCGTAATACGATTTTCGCTGAACCGAATGTGGATGATGTTTATGATGAAATTTTACCAGTAGATGCTGCTGACCGTATCTTTGCCATGGAGTATCTGCCCGGACAATATGACCAGCGGGCTGATTCGGCGGCGCAGTGTATTCAGATTTTAACCCAAAAGGATCGGCCAGGGGTTGTTGCCGCTAAGGTATATATTCTTAAAGGCGTAATCTCGGAGGGGGATTTTGCTAAGATCAAGTCATATATAATCAATCCAGTAGAGGCGAGAGAAGCGGTGTTGACTAAGCCGGCGAGCTTGGAGATGGTGGCTGAGGTTCCGTCTGATGTCAAGATTATTGACGGTTTCATTGCTAAATCGCCAACTGAGTTGAAAGCGATGAGTACTGAAATGGGCTTGGCAATGAGTGAAGGTGACCTTACGTTTTGCCAGGAATATTTTAGGGACACTGAAAAACGCAATCCAACAATTACTGAAGTCAGGTTGATTGATACATATTGGTCAGATCATTGTCGGCATACTACTTTTCTTACTCGTGTAGAAATGGTAACTGTTGAAGAAGGAAAATTTTCTCGACCAATAAATACGGCGTATAGCGAGTATTTAGCCGCCCGAGAATATGTTTATGGGGATAAGAAGAAAGATATTTGTTTAATGGATCTTGCGGTTATTGGGATGAAAGAACTAAAAAAGCGCGGCATGATTGCCGATTTGGATGAATCGGAAGAAATAAATGCCTGCAGTATTGTTGTACCAGCGGAGATTGACGGCGAAATCCAAGAGTGGCTGGTAATGTTTAAAAACGAAACGCATAATCATCCTACGGAAATTGAACCATTTGGCGGGGCAGCGACTTGTCTTGGAGGGGCGATTCGCGACCCGTTGTCCGGGCGTTCTTATGTTTATCAGGCGATGCGGGTTACTGGCAGCGGCGATCCGCGGACTAAAATAGGAGACACTTTGCCGGGTAAATTGTCACAACGAAAAATTACAACATCGGCTGCCGCTGGCTATAGTTCATACGGGAATCAAATTGGGTTGGCTACCGGACAAGTTGCTGAAGTGTATGATGAAGGTTTTGTGGCAAAAAGGATGGAAGTTGGTGCGGTAATTGGAGCTGCACCAAAAAGCAATGTAGTAAGAGAAACTCCGGTTCCGGGGGATGTAATTCTTTTAGTCGGCGGGCGGACAGGCAGGGATGGTTGTGGCGGTGCTACTGGCTCTTCAAAGGAACATACCGAAGATTCGCTGTTGAATTGCGGGGCTGAAGTGCAGAAAGGTAATCCGCCAACTGAACGGAAAATTCAACGCTTGTTTCGCCGGTCGGAGGTTAGCAAGCTGATAAAACGCTGCAATGATTTCGGCGCTGGCGGTGTATCGGTGGCTATTGGCGAATTAACGGAAAGTCTGGTTATTGATTTAGATGCTGTACCTAAAAAGTATGAAGGACTTGATGGAACGGAACTTGCCATCTCGGAGTCTCAGGAACGGATGGCGGTAGTCGTTGCCGCTAAAGATGCTCAAACTTTTAGTAAGTATGCGGCTGAGGAAAACTTGGAAGTGTCGCTGGTGGCAAAAGTAACTGACGACCGACGGCTGAAGATGCTGTGGCGAGGTAATGCAATTGTTGGTCTTAGCCGTGCCTTTTTGGATACTAACGGTGTTTGTCAGACGACAATGGTGGAAGTAAAGAGTCCGTCAGAGAAAAATAATTATTTCACCGTCCCAAGAGATAGTAATGGTGATGTTAAAACGGCGTGGCTGAAAGTGCTTGGGAATTTAAACGTTGCCAGCCAAAAGGGGCTGGGGGAACGTTTTGACAGCACCATTGGCGGGGCGACGGTATTGATGCCTTTTGGTGGTAAGTATCAAGCTACCCCAGCCGAAGGCATGGTCGCTAAATTGCCGGTGTTGGCAGGCGAGACCGTTACCGGTACGATTATGACTTATGGCTATAATCCCCAAATCGGCAAGTGGAGCCCGTTTCATGGTGCACTTTATGCCGTTGTTGAGGCTGTAGCCAAAGTAGCCGCTATTGGCGGAGATTTCCGGAAGATTAGACTGTCTTTGCAGGAATATTTTGAAAAGCTGGGTACTGATGCTGCTAGGTGGGGTAAACCGTTTAGTGCATTGCTCGGCGCGTATTATGCACAAAAAATGTTTGGTATTCCGGCTATTGGCGGCAAAGACAGTATGTCGGGGACTTTTTTGGATTTAACGGTTCCGCCTACCCTAGTGGCGTTTGCGGCAGTACCTGTGGATGTACGGCAGGTCGTTTCCCAAGAGTTAAAAACTATTGGCAGTAAGGTAGTATTGTTAACGGTTAAACGTGATGAGCATGAACTGCCTGATTTTAGTGTGCTGGCAAATAACTATACCAAGCTACAGCAGGTGATTGCTGATGGTAAAGTTTTGGCGACGTATACTGTAAAAACCGGTGGCATTGCGGCGGCAATCAGTAAAATGGCCTTTGGGAATAAAATTGGAATGGTATTTGATCGCACGATGACCAATAATGAATTATTTAGTCCCAACTATGGAGCGGTTGTTTTAGAAATGCTGTCAGATGTAGACTGTGCGGCAGTGTTTGGTGAAGGGACATATGAGGAACTTGGCCATACTCAAGAACGGGCCGTAATAACGGTAAACGGTATAGAAATCACTCTTGAACAAGCGTTAGCTGCCTGGGAAAAGCCGTTGGAAGGTACTTTCCCGACTCAGGCTACGGCGGCGTTGAAAGTAAAAAATGATGCTATAAATTATGTTAATCGGAATTTGCGTCGTCCGGCGGTAAAGGTTGCTAAGCCGAGGGTATTTATTCCGGTGTTTCCCGGTACTAACTGTGAAGATGATTCGGCGCGGGCGTTTGTTAAAGCCGGTGCGATAGTGGATATGTTGGTTATCCGCAATTTGTCGGCAGCGGCGGTTGAAGATTCGATTACGGAAATGGCCCGGCGAATAGATGCGGCCCAAATGATCATGTTACCAGGTGGGTTTAGTGCTGGTGATGAGCCCGAAGGATCGGCCAAGTTTATTGCGACTATGTTCCGCAATGCGAAGATAAAGGAGGCAGTCAATAAACTACTTGAACAGCGGGATGGTTTGATGTTGGGGATTTGCAACGGTTTCCAGGCCTTGATTAAACTAGGCTTGGTGCCTTATGGCAAGATTATTGATGAGGTTACTCCCGACTGTCCAACGCTTACCTTTAACAATATTGGGCGGCATGTATCCACAATGGTACAAACGAAAACGGTTTCAGTATTATCGCCATGGCTTGCTAATGTTGAAGTGGGAGACATTCATAGTATTGCAGTATCCCATGGAGAAGGTCGATTTGTTGCTACTGCCGAAGAAATTGCTAATCTGGCCGCTAAGGGGCAGATTGCGACTCAATATGTCGATTTTGCGGGAATTCCAGCTAGTGATATTAGCTTTAACCCTAACGGCTCGATGGCGGCAGTTGAAGCGATTACCAGTCCTGATGGCCGGGTGTTAGGCAAAATGGGTCACTCCGAGCGGGTCGGAGCCAATGTATCAGTAAATATTCCTGGTGAAAAAGACCAGAAATTGTTTGTTGCTGGAGTCAAGTATTTTAGCTGATTTTATATTTTCCCCCTGCCGCTTTGCGGCAGGGTTTTTTAATAAGTGGTGCGCATAAAAGAGTCAGGACCTTCTCATACTAGGGGTGAGGTGGGAATGTGCGTAATAAACACAAGGTTAACTTTACAGTAATTGCGGCATTTATTTTGGTAATAGTCGCAGGAGCATTTACCCTACTACGTACTCCTGCCCCTAAACTGTTGCCTGAGGAGCAATTCTCGTTGCCAAGTCAACCCCAGCCCCAGGTCGAACCAGTGCCGGGGCTATCTCAATTTGATACCACAAAGTATTCTCGTGAACCAGAAATTGAAGTATGGCTGGCAGATAAGCAAGAGCGTAAAAGGATGTTGTTAGAGAAATATTTAGAAGGTGTTGTTGCTAAAGAAATGGATCCGGCGTGGCCACTTGAAGCGTTGAGGGCTCAAGCTATTGTGTCAAGGACGTTGACCTTGAACGCCATTGAGGCAGGAACCATTCGTAAGATCCATAACACTGATGTCAGTACCGATAAAGAAGAACTGCAGGCGTATGCACCCGAAAAAGTAAACAATACTATCAGGGCAGCAGTGCAAAGCACTAGGGGACAGATTATTCTGTATGCCGGAAGTTTGGTAAATGCTATTTATAGCGCCAGTAATGGTCAGATTTCAGCGACGAAAGAAGAAGGGTTCCCTCGGGAAATACCTTACCCAACACCATATTTTCAGTCGGTAGCTGATGATAGCTATAAATATACTCCGCCTGATATTCAGGAATGGACGGTGAAAATTCCTGGGGGAGAAGTTGCCAGCGCGATTGGCTATGACGGTAATCCCGGGGATATCTCGATTTTGGAAAAAGGACCTTCGGGAAGGATCATGTATATCGGTGTCGGTGATAAGAAAATTTACGGTGCTGATTTTCGTAAGGCTATGGGCTTTGATCGCTTGAAGTCAACTTTGATTACCGAAATGAAGTATGACGGAAGCAACTTTACGTTTACGGGCAAGGGCTGGGGCAATGGTTTAGGGCTTTGCCAGTGGGGGGCGTACACCTATGCATTAGCGGGGGTTGTTGCGGAAGACATTTTAAAACATTACTATATAGGAATTCAAATTCACAAATTATGGAACTAGGTTTAATTTCAATTGGGGTAAGTTTTTAGCAGGTTTTGCATAGAATAATTTTGGAGAGGCAGTGGTAACACGCTTCATCTGTAAAAGGCGCCGTTCGTCCTGACAGGATGTGCGGCGCCGCATTTATAAAAAAGGCTTAGCGTGAAAAAATAGCTTTATCATGTGCTGTGGGCTATTGGCAATGACGGACAGTTAGGCTATAATATATGCATGTTGGCAAAGGAGAGTCTATGCGCGAAGTCTTAGTTAAGGTAATTGGTACCCAGACTGACGCTGGCGGCGAGGAAAGCCGCGTTGAAGTGGTCACTAGAGGCACCCGCCATGAAAAAAACGGGGTTAGCTATGTCGCCTACCATGAGAGTGAAGTATCAGGCATGGACGGGGCAAAGACATTGCTAAAAGTCTTCAGTGATCATTTTGTTGTGGTCAGGCAGGGGCTTGTTGAACAGAATATGAAAATTTCCTCTGATCAAAAATGTGATGGCCAGTATATTACTCCTTATGGTGTTATGAACATAAGTGTAGATACAAAAAAAATGGACATGGTGGTTTGCGGCGATTACATATCGTTATATGCGGCGTATGACTTGGCGATCGATGATCAGTGGCAAAGCGCTAATACGTTAACGGTTAGTGTGCGAGAGGAAGAATAAGATGAATGTAAAGGACTTAATAGCAGCGGCGATTATGGCAGCCGCTAGGCAAGCGATGGTGGATGGCGTTTTTGCTGAAACTGAACTTCCGGCGGTAATGTTAGAAGTTCCGCCGCAAAAAGAATTTGGTGATTTTGCTACAAATTTTGCGATGCAACTGGCTCGGGTAGCAAAGACTAAGCCTCGCCAATTGGCAGAGGCTATAACCTCGTGTTTGAACAGTCGGGCGGCTTTGGATAAGAATCATCCGGATGCACTAAGCTGGTTAAGAGAGGCGAAAATTGCCGGGCCTGGTTTTATTAATTTTTACCTAAAGTCGGATTGGCTATATGACCTGTTGCATTTCGTACTGGTACAAGGTGAAAACTATGGACGGACAACAACTGGCGGTGGGGAAAAAATTCAAGTCGAGTTTGTTAGTGCCAACCCAACCGGGCCGTTGCATGTCGGTCATGGACGCGGCGCTGCGGTAGGCAGTGCGTTGGTGAATTTGCTTAGGGCAGCTGGCTATGATGTGCAGGCTGAATACTATATTAATGACGCCGGTAATCAGATGGAAAACCTGGCAGCATCGGTTAATGCCCGTTATCTAGAAATTATGGGGGTTGAAACGGTATTTCCCGAGAATGGATACCACGGTCAGGATATAATTGCTACAGCTCAGCGGATAATTGATCAAGGCGGAGCTAAATACTTAGAATTACCAACTAATGAACGTTTGGCGATATTTAAAGAATTAGCTTTAACCGAAAAATTAGCGTTACTGAAGGAAGATTTGGAATCGTTCGGTGTTAGCTTTGACAAGTGGTTTAGTGAGCGGACAATTCATGATAATGGGGCTATCGAGGCTACTTGTCAGAAATTAAAGGCGAGTGGTCATATATATGAGCAAGATGGAGCATTATGGCTGAAATCGACCGCCTATGGCGATGATAAAGATCGGGTTGTTGTTCGGGATAATGGAGTTCCTACTTATCTAGCGGCTGACATCGCCTATCATCGGGACAAGTTTGTTCGTGGGTTTGATCGCCTAATCAATATCTGGGGTTCTGACCATCATGGCTATATCAGCAGAGTTAAAGCTGCGGTAGCGGCAATGGGCTTTGAGCCAGAACGGCTGGAAGTGCTTATTTTGCAGATGGTCAGCTTATATCAAAATGGTGAATTAGTAAAAATGTCTAAGCGGACAGGCCGGAGTGTTACTTTGGCCGAATTAATTGAAGAAGTCGGGTGTGATGCCGCACGGTTTTTCTTTATTATGCGTTCTATTGACAGTCAATTAGATTTTGATTTGGATTTGGCAAAATCACGGTCAAATGAAAATCCAGTATATTATATTCAATATGCTCATGCCAGAATAAACAGTATCTTTCGCCAAACCCAGGAAGCGGGTATTAAAATGCCGCAACTGGCTGATATTTCGTTAAACCAATTAACAAGCGAAGCTGAAGTTGAGCTGATTAAGAAAATTGGCGAATATCCAGAGGAAATAGCGCTAGCAGCCAAAGAACGTGCGCCTCATCATATGGCACGTTATGCTCATGAACTGGCGGGGTTATTCCATTCTTTTTATAATCAATGCCGCATAATAGGCGTAGAACCTGAGCTTCAAGCCGCTAGATTGGCACTAGTAACAGCCGTGCAAAATACACTTCGTTCCGTACTTGGAATCCTGGGGATAACTGCCCCGGACAGAATGTAACGTATAACCATGATATCAGCTGCCAGACGGGTTTAACCTGGTTTTGTCGAAAAGATGCTGAAAAAATAATGTCGCTTAAAAGAGGATTTTATATTATTGTGGTGAATATTAGCTATAATTTTGTACGTTTAACGTTTACATGGAGGTAAATTTAGATGGCTGATAGTGCGCAGCAATTATCGGATGTTGAAGTAGCGTATCAAGTTTTGCTGAACCAGGGGTCGACGTTATACTTTCGGGAACTTATTACTAAAGTTCTTGAAAGCAAAGGAAGATCGATACATTCGATTGCTTACGCAATGGCTGAAGTTCATACTCAAATTAATATGGATAGCCGCTTTGTGCATATGGGAAAAGGTATGTGGGGATTGGCCGAGTGGCTGCCGCAGCGAGGGGTACGTCATGCTGATGAACCCGAGGCGACAGCTTTAGATGAAGTAAATTCACGGCGAAAAAAAATCTTTAGAGACATTCAGGATGACTATGCCCCTGGTACGCAGGCTAACGAAGAAGATGATTAGTATAGTAGTTGATGACGGCCGGGCTTAGGGAAACCAAGCCTGGCTGAGTAATTAGGAGGAAATTGAGATGGCTAAATATGTATTTGTAACCGGGGGGGTTGTATCTTCGCTTGGCAAGGGTATTACCGCTGCGTCTTTGGGGCGTCTATTAAAAAGCAGAGGGCTAAAAGTTACCATCCAAAAATTTGATCCATATATAAATGTTGATCCGGGTACAATGAGCCCATATCAGCATGGCGAGGTTTTTGTTACTGATGATGGTGGTGAAACTGACCTAGACCTTGGGCATTATGAACGTTTTGTTGATATTAATTTAAGTAAAAGTTCCAATGTAACGGCGGGAAAAATTTATTGGTCGGTTATCACTAAAGAACGTAGAGGCGATTACTTGGGCAGCACTGTTCAGGTTATCCCGCATATTACTAACGAAATTAAAGAACGGTTATATAGCCTTGCGAAGGAAGATGACGCTGATGTTGTTATCACCGAAATCGGTGGAACTGTAGGTGACATTGAAAGTCAGCCGTTTTTAGAAGCTATTCGCCAAGTTCGTAAAGAAGTTGGCCGTGATGATGTAGTGTACATCCATGTTACGTTAATTCCTTATATTGCAGCTGCCGGAGAATTAAAGACTAAGCCGACTCAGCATAGTGTTAAGGAACTCCGGGGAATTGGGATTCACCCGGATGTAATTGTTTGTCGTACTGAAAAAGAAATTTCACCGGATATGAGAGAAAAACTGGCACTGTTTTGTGACATTGACATTAACGCAGTAATTCAAAATAAAAATGCGTCTAGCATATATCAGATACCACTGATGTTGGAAGAAGAAGGTTTAGACCGCATTGTACTTGAAAAGCTTAAAATAAAAAATGACAGCCCGGACATGGTTGAATGGCGGGCGATGGTGGATAAGATTCAGAATCCTTCGGGCAGTGTAACAATCGCTATTGTTGGTAAATACGTGGCGCTCCAAGATGCCTACATGAGTGTTGCGGAAGCACTAAGACATGCCGGAATAGCTAACGATGTTGCAATCCAGATAAAATGGGTAAATGCTGAAGAAATTGAAATTCCCGGCTTAGATTTGGTGGCATATCTTGGGGATGTAGATGGTATATTGGTACCTGGCGGTTTTGGTGATCGTGGTATTGAAGGTAAAATTAAAGCAATCCAATATGCTCGTGAAAATAAAATACCGTTCTTTGGTCTGTGTCTGGGAATGCAATGTGCGGTAATTGAGTATGCACGTAATTGCTGTGGACTTACTGATGCTCACAGTGTTGAGTTCAATCCGGACACCCCATATCCGGTTATTGCCCTTATGTCTGAACAGGTAGAAGTCGAAGATAAAGGCGGGACAATGCGCTTGGGGTTATACCCTTGCAAGGTCATTGGCGGTACGTTGACTAAGTCAGCCTATAAAGATGAAATAATTCATGAACGTCACCGCCATCGATTTGAATTTAACAATGCCTTCCGTCAGATTTTAACTGATGGAGGTCTGGTTATTGGTGGAACCTTGCCAAATGGTAGTTTGGTAGAAATTGTTGAAGTCAAAGATCATCCTTGGTTTGTAGGCACTCAATTCCATCCAGAGTTTAAATCCAGACCAACTAACCCGCATCCATTGTTCAGAGATTTTGTAAAAGCGACGCTCGGCTATCAGAATAATAAAAAATAGTAAAGCGTTATAAGCTAAAGGCTGTTTAAATGTCCAGCGGATGTTTTTCCGGGGGCCATTATAAACAGCCTTTGAATTATCTTACAGTTTCTTTTTCTGTTAATTGGCGAATAGTATAAACTATAATAATGCCAGAAAAGGCGGGAGATTGATGCGAAAAAAAGTTGTAATTATAGCCATTTTAGCTATCATTTTAATAACGTTGGCAGTGGCTGCTTCTTGGTCAGTACAGGGTAAACACCGATACGGCGGCGGACAAAATAAAATTGCGGTAATCCACGTGGAGGGGGTTATTGCCGGCGGTAATGGTGGGAATAGTCTTTTGGGTGAATCGGGGGGGGGCGACGAAATAATTCGTCAGCTCCACAAAGCTAGGGACGATTCTTCAGTCAAAGCAGTAATTCTCAGAATCAACAGTCCGGGTGGTAGTGCCCCAGCATCACAGGAATTGGGGGCTGAAATCCAAAAACTGCGTAAAGATGGAAAGATTGTTGTTGCTTCAATGGGCGATGTAGCCGCATCCGGCGGCTACTGGATTGCGGCGGTTACTGATAAAATTTATGCCAGTCCGGCGACAATGACTGGCAGTATCGGGGTGTATATTCCATATGCTAATTGGCAGGATTTGTATCAAAAAATAGGTATTCAGAAAGAAAAAATAAAAAGCGGTCCGCATAAAGATATTTTATCGCCGGAACGGCCAATGACGGCAGAAGAAAGAGCCATATTACAGGGCATGGTTGACGACCTGTATAATCAGTTTGTAACAGTTGTAGCCGAAGGACGGCATATGGATGTTGAACAAGTTAAACAGTTGGCTGACGGAAGAATATATACTGGTAGTCAGGCTAAAACTGCTGGATTAGTAGATGAACTGGGAACAATGTATGATGCCATTGATGGCGCGGCGGAACTTGCAGGGATTAAAGGGAAACCCGTTATTAAAGAGTATGGAAATGCCAGTCCATTTTCGATGCTATTTGGGGCTAGTGATAAAGTTAATTTGGAGCAGTTAATGGTTCGGCATATGGAAAATAAATTGCCGATTACTGCACCCTTAGCAATGCCAGTGGAATGGTAGGTGATGGTGGTGGAAAGTTTTATTGAAACTATTTATGACGTACTGTTTAAACCGATGACAGCTCTAAGCAAATTGGCCGAGGAAAGACCACTTGGTCAAGCTGTGGTGGTATTACTTATAAGTTTGATTATTCCAGCGTTAGGGGCCTATTTTGTTTTTAGCTCAGCGGGATTTGAAAAACTGAGAAACTTTATATTAATAACTCAAACCATAGGTTATTTTTTATTATGGTTTCTAGGGGCAGCCATACTACACCTCATTGCGGAAATTTACGGGGGAAAAGGTACGGTCATCGGGCTTTTAGTAACAACTGGATTTGCTAATTTGCCGCATCTTTTAGCGGTGCCGTTTTTAGTTGGAACAATATTTATTCAGTCGTCAGTAATGAATGGCTTGGTTGCGCTGGTGTCGCTAGTAATTTTTTGTTGGACACTAACATTAAATGTAATAGCGCTAAAAGAAGTATATAAAATAAGCTGGGCCAAAGCGGTACTGGTGTTAATTACTCCGTCAATGGTGATTATTGCGCTATTAATAGTTTTCGTAATATTATCACTAGCTGCGGTGTTGCCGGAGAGGTTGTTGTGATATCAAGATTTATAGTATTTACTCTTTTCACATTGTTAGTTATTAGCATAAGCGGCTGCCGCACTGAGCAATTACCGGTTGCCGGAATTAATCTAACATCAGTTGAACAGATTGATAGCTGGGATATAAATTCCAATTTGCACCAAGATGGGGAGGGGAATCTTGCGCGGACGGTAGCTGGGCAAACGTTGCCATCCGCAACTGCCCTGGAGCTTGCGGCAGGCCCTAATGGTACAATGGAATACCGACGGGAAATTGCGGCTAGTTCTCAAACTGTTGCTAAATGCCAGGCTCAGTTTTTATCAACTCAGGGGGAGGGCCGGGTAAAAATTAGTGCTTTGGATGAAAAAGGCCAAGTTATTGGCTCAGTTGGCTGGGTAGCTACTGGTCCGATGCTGGTGAGCGACAACCAGGCCAAGTGGATAGATTCACATTTTAGAACCAATTATGAAGGAGAATGGCTTGATTTTGGCGGCAATGTCGATGAACTTTTTGCTAAAGAACTGCCATGGGTCTTAACGTTAGCAAAGAAATATCGGTTGAGTGTAGAAGTAGGACAAGGTCAGCACGTGCTCATTGCGGCCAGTGATTTTGAAAATATACCACGCCTTGGTTTGGTGGTAACGCCTGAAACAGAAACTGTGACCGCGAATCTCGGCGATACCGTAATCGTAAATACAACTGTTGAAAATCGTGGAACTCAGCCAATCGCTGCTTCGGTGTTAGAACTTGTTGAGCCGTATGGTTATGGTTTAGCGGCTGAAGAAAGCTGTTCAAAGCCTATTGACTTGGCGCCTGGGGAAAAACGAAAGCTGTCTTGGCGACTAAAAGCTAAGCGGTCTGACGCCGTTAATTTGGGAAAACCGTGGGAATTAACCTTTAACATTGATGGTAGTACTGTTTCCGCTAGTGTCAAAGTACATATTGTGGATAATCGGCCGGGTGAAATTTATTATGTTATGACCGAAGATTTAGAACCAATTGATTCAGCTGGATATCCTATTGCTTGGGGCAATGGCGATGGTTGGTTAGAGCCTGAAGAATTAAAAGTTCAAATGGTGGATAAGGTTGAAGCGGTGGATGCTATTGCTGATAAATATGGTGCCAAGTGGACTCATTATATTGCTTGGCCGGTGGTCAAGGCGGCAGCGTGGGCGGATGAGAAATCAACAACTGGTGAATGGAAAAATACTATCACTGAAATTGAGAATTCAGTACGTCGTGAGGCTGGACGAGGACATGAATATGGGATACATATGCATTCCGATTATGATCCTGCTTTGCCCACTAATGTTTTATCGTATAATATGGCCGTAGATGGCTTGTGGGCTAACCATTTGCGTCACGGGTGGGCGCATATTATTGAGGCTGAAGGCGAAAGCTTTAGCGACTATGCTACTAGAACTGGCATGTTGTATAATTATTTAAGTATTTTAGAGGACTTAACAAAATTTTCGCCGCTTGGTCAGTTGATAACTGCCCGGGCAGGCTCGTTTGACTTTGGCGATGGTCAAGCTGATGAATTAAAGAGTACACAGGCTTATCGTAAAGTAGGCCTATTGGGCGGTAGTGACGCTGATGGCAATATAGGTGGCTTATGTGCTGGTGATTTTGGGAAAGAAGTTTACCTGAGTGGCGAAGATGATATTAATGCCCCCGCTGATGATTTAAAAAATAGTGGTATCGTAGAAATGCGTCCGACGCCGCTTCAGTTTATTGAGTATAACAATCAAAAGGCTGCGGTAATGAATAAAAAAGTTGATGAAGGTATGGCTGTTTTTGCGTCAAACGGTAAAATTGTTCCAGGTGTTCATGCCATTATTGGTTTTACGCACATGATGTTTATCATGGGTCAAGATGATTGGAAAAGTACTCAGGGGGGACAATTTTCAGAGTTGGAAAATCATTTACATTATCTGCATGAGAAGTATATCAACACCGGTTTGCTTAAGTTTGGAACGGCCAGTGACTTAGTTCGAGCATATCTTGATTATTACACGCCTCAGCCGGTGGCGGTTTATGGGGCAATGCTTGATGATAATTGGGGCATAGCTGAGTATCCGATTACTATTTTAGGCCAGGATATTCCTATTGATGCGGCACATCCTCATAAAATAACGATAAAATATCCACTTTATCTTAGGGATAGTGCGTATCGGGTAAGCATTTTAAAAAATGGTCGATCTATTTATGCAACATCAGGCTTACCAACCCCATTTAATGACATTGATTTTGTTGTAGATGATGCTAATGCTAAATACTCCATGAAAGTTTATCATAACCAATATATCTATAAAATTTTGATGTTTCTCAAGTGGAAATAGAAAAAATGCTAAAATACTAAAGAAAATTTTTAAAAATACAAAAAAATGGAATTAATCTTTCGGAACCTAGGAGGATTATTGTCGTGTTGTGCGAATACAACAAATAATAGATTTGCTAGCAGGAGGTTCCTATATATGGGAAAGAGCCAACAGGTGGTCTTAGTCATTGATGATCAGCCTGGTATCAGGCGGTTGTTGATTGAAGTGCTAAGCGAAGAGGGATATTGTGTTTATGACGCAGCAAACGGTTATGATGGTATACAAAAAGCGAAAGAGACGCAGCCCGGTTTGATTCTTATGGATATGAAAATGCCTGGCATTGATGGCATCGAAACATTACGTGAACTTAAACGGTTTAACATGGGTAACCGAGTAATTATGATGACGGCATACAGTGAGTTGGACTTGGTGAATGAGGCCAAGGAGCTAGGGGCAGTTGATTATATTACGAAACCTTTTGATATCATATCGCTATGTCAATTGGTGGAACGACATATTACAGGTACAAACTTGCAAGACTTATTGATAAGCTAAATTAACACCCGGCTACTGGCCGGGTGTTATTTTCAATAACCCTGATGGTAGAAATTTCAAGGGGAAAGTCGGTATGCTTACTATTGAAAATATATCTTTTGGCAGGATTATTTATCTATCCGGCGAAATAAGAAAGCAAGAGGGGGATGGAAATGCTTATCAACACAGAGGCTTCATTAGCGCTTTATTGCTCATGTTGCGGAAAGATAAAACTGCATGATATTTCCCGGTTTAGTTTAAAAAACTCCGTAGGGCGGAAACTTTTATGTGATTGTGGACAATATATGGCGACAATTAATGGGATCCGCCATGACCAGTGTTTGCTGGATGTAGCCTGCCTTACTTGTGAGACAAATCATATTGTCTGTGTTGATTTACAGGATATTTGGAAGGGTAAAGTCGAGAAAATCTATTGTTCAGTATCTAAACTGGAACTTGGTGTTAGTGGAAATCGACAAGCCATTGAAGAAGCTGTTGCTAAACAAGAACTAGAGTTTGACAGTATTACTCGCGAAATTGACAACGATGACTATATTGAAAAGCCGCAGGTAATGATTGAAGTACTCAATAAAATTAGTGATATTGCCGAAACTGGCGGGGTATGCTGCTCTTGTGGGGGGCATTTTATTGAAGCTGATGTAAAACCGGATCATGTTGAGTTAATCTGCATGCAGTGTGATGGACGACGGTTGATATCTGCAAAAACTGAAGCGGATGTTTTGACGGTGAAATCGTTGGTAAGCATTGAAATTAGTCCAGGTCATTTGTTCAGCCATCAGCGCTAGCAAGTTTATGGAGGGAAGTTTCTATGAAATTTTTTCTGGACAGTGCTAACATTGAAGAGATAAAATCAGCATATGAGCTTGGGGTCATTGACGGAGTAACTACTAACCCATCATTGATTGCGAAGGAAAAACAGAATATTACTGAGGTAATTAAAAAAATAGCGGCCTTGGTAGATGGGCCGATAAGTGCCGAAGTTATCAGCACTGAACATGAAACGATGTTGGCAGAAGGCAGAGAATTAGCTGGCCTTGCACCTAATATTGTGGTAAAAGTACCATTGAATGCTGAAGGTTTGAAAACAGTTAAGCGTCTGAGTATTGATGGTATAAAAACTAATGTAACGCTTATTTTTTCTTCCAATCAAGCATTATTGGCGGCGCGGGCAGGTGCTACATATGTAAGTCCTTTTGTAGGACGACTTGACGATATTAGCCATGATGGAATACAATTAGTTAAAGAAATTACTGATATTTTTGCAATTCACGGCATTGATACTGAGGTGATTGCGGCAAGTATCCGCCACCCGATGCATGTAACTCAGTCAGCTTTGGCTGGGGCGCATATTGCGACCATACCGTTTAAAATTTTACAGTCTTTAATGGTTCATCCGCTCACTGATGCAGGGATTAACCGTTTTTTGGAAGACTGGAAAAATGCAAATAAATAGGCAAGTAATTGATGCTTTGAGATAGACCTTAGAGTCGACTCAAAGATTTTCTTTTTTATTACTTTTAGGGAGTTGAGCAAATGGATCGAGAGTTAGCACTAGAATTTGTCAGAGTAACTGAAGCAGCGGCAATTGCAAGTGGTCGTTGGATGGGGAGAGGAAATAAAATTGCTGCAGATCAGGCGGCAGTAGATGCTATGCGGAGCGCCTTTGATACTGTAAGTATCAGCGGTACGGTAGTTATTGGTGAGGGAGAACTGGATGAAGCTCCGATGCTTTATATTGGTGAAAAGGTTGGCGCGGGCGGTCTTGCAGTAGATATTGCTGTTGACCCGTTGGAAGGTACTAATCTTGTAGCAAAAGGTCTGCCAGGATCAATTGCGGTAATTGCTATTGCTCCTGGAGGTAAGCTGTTACATGCTCCAGATATGTATATGGACAAGATTGCAGTTGGCCCAAAAGCGGCTGGAAAAATTGATATAAATGCTCCGGTTAAAGAAAACCTTAAAGCGGTGGCATCAGCCCTTGAGCTCAAAATTGAAGATATGGTAGTTGTTATTTTGGATCGGGAACGTCATGCTAAGATTATAAATGAAGTGCGCGATGCTGGCGCTAGGATCAGACTGATAACTGACGGGGATGTATCACCGGCTATCAGTGCTGCTGTTGAAGGAACTGGTATTCACATGTTATTGGGGATTGGCGGTGCACCGGAAGGGGTTCTTACTGCGGCTGCGATCAAATGCCTTGGTGGCGACATGCAGGCCAAACTATGTCCGGAAAATGATGCTGAAATAGCACGGTGCAAGACCATGGGGATTGCAGATATCAATAAGGTACTGACAATTGATGACCTTGTACAGGGTGATGACGTTATGTTTGCGGCCACTGCGATAACGCAAAGTGATTTGCTGCGCGGTGTCAACTATTTTGGTGGCGGGGCAAGGACAAATTCTATCGTAATGCGGTATAAAACTGGCACGGTGCGCTTTGTTGATGCGATTCACACCTTTGAACGCAAACCTATATTAAAATAACTATAGTCATAGCAAGTTTAAAAACAGCCATCTCGTTTGAGAATGGCTGTTTTTTTGTAATAAGTACGAGGTATACTGCGAGGTGTGTGCGGTAATAATAATCAACGTTAGAACAAGGTAGTTGAGGTGGTCATGACATATGTCTTAGCCGGATTGATGGCAACTTTAAGCTTTTTGTTAAATCGTGTTGCGCTAAGATATATCGGAATCAACGCGGTCATAACTTGTGGTCCAGTGTTGGAGGAATGTGCTAAAACGCTCCTGGCTTATTATCTCGGGGCGGATATTTTTTATACTCATGTTTTATTTGGCGCGATTGAAGCAGGCTATGACTTGGTTACCAGCAAGCATCGGCTAGTTGCGGCGCTTATTAGCATTGGTGGACATAGTTTGTTTGGCCTGGTTACAATTATGGTGCTATCTGTAGTTGCCAATATTGTTGTTGCGCTTATATCGGCAGCTATATTACACGTGGCTGGGAATATTACTGTAATTATGCTTTCGCATAGAAAGGATGACGTATGAAGATCAACTATAGTTGCGACTATTGCGGTGAACCGATTGATACTATAGAAGTTGAACAGATTGATGAAGAAAGACTGGGGTTCAATTGCCTAAACCTAGAAGAACGGCAAGATCTCCTGAAATATGATGAATTGACCAATTCGCTAAATGTGTTGTCACTCTGTGATCGGTGTATCGAAGAACTTGGATTAGCCGATAGGGTGTTCCCTTTAAATACGAAGATCATTCACTAACCCGTCTGTGAGGGCGGGTTTTCTAAATTTTCGGGCGATAACGCGAGATAAGGTAGAAGTTAGGACCAAATTATGATACAATGTGAACGTTGAAAAATGAATTTTGAATTTTTAGAGTGCAGTCGTAATCAGATAGCAGATAATGATAGAATATGTTGGTTACGAATAAAAGGGCTTTACAAAATAAAGCCCTATTTGGCATGGGGTGTTTATGGAAGAATTATTTAAAGCTAGTAGTCGGGATGCTAATTTTGGGCAAGCTGTAGATGTGTTATGCGAAAAAGATGGCCAAAGCTTAATTTATGGGATTACCGGAACACAAAAAACAGTTTTATTAGCTGCGGCTCAAGTGAAAAAAAGCAGACCGCTTGTTGTCATTGCCGCCGGACGGGAAGCATTAGAACAAATAAAAACTGATCTTACAACTTTATTACCTCAAACAGTTGTTTTAGAACTGCCAGCTCAAGATATCATAACATTTTCGGCTGCCGCTAAAAGCGTAGAATTGGCCGCTAAAAGGATGGATGTACTTAGTCGGCTGGTTCGGGGAGAAAAAGTTATTGTGCTAGCTGGCGTTGAGGCGATAGCTCAAAAGGTGTTGCCGAAACAAGCTTTTATAAATAACCGCGTGACTGTAATAAATGGTCAACAAATTGCGAGGGATCAGCTATTAACTAATTTGGTACAGTTTGGCTATGAACGGGTTGATCAAGTTGAAAGCCGCGGTCAGTTTAGTGTTCGGGGCGGAATAATTGACATTTTTGCGGTTAACCGAACCAATCCAATTCGGATGGAGCTTTTCGGTGATGAAGTTGATTCATTGCGGGAATTCGAAACTGCCACCCAAAGATCTAGGGAGACCTTGGAGCATGTAGATATTATGCCGTTAGCCGAGCCTGAAGCAGTGGGAACACGGCAATCGATAGTATCGTATTTTCCTGAAGACGCGGCAGTGGTTTTTGATGAGCCAGCCCGAATCAGAGAACAACTTGGAAAACTGGTAAAAGAAAACCCTGAATTAAAAAGTCATGTTATTAATTGGCCGGAATTAGTAAAAGTAGCTTATCCGTATAAGATTATCTATATGTCGCTATTATTGCAAAAGGTTGCAGCTACAGAACCGGTTAAAATAGTTAGTTTATCAGCTAAAGGTGTGGCGACCTTTCATCGTCAGATGGAATTACTGTTAGATGAATTAAATAGCTGGCAAAGCCATGCATACAATGTCATAATTTTCATGTCCAATCAGGAAAAAGCAATTGCGCTGAAAGATAGCTTAAAACAAGAAGGTGTCTCGGCGGTCTTTTCAGAGCAGCTTATAATAAAAAGTAAAAGCGTATTAGTGACAGTCGGCGTTCTTGGTACGGGCTTTGAATTTACCAATGCGCGCTTGGTAGTTTTAACCGAACGGGACATCTTTGGCCGACAGAAAAAACAGCGTTCGTCCAGAGGCGACCGTGAACGGCAAATTACTTATTTTAGAGATATAAATATTGGTGACTATGTGGTACATGTTACCCATGGTATTGGTAAATATGTTGGCGTAGAAACCTTAGATGTAGCTGGGGTGCATAAAGACTATCTACTTATCCGTTATTCCGGTGAAGACAAATTATATGTTCCTACTGACCAGGTGCAGTTATTGCAAAAGTATATTGGCGCTGAGGGGGAAGTTCCCAGGTTGCATCGGATGGGAGGCAGTGATTGGCTTAAAGTCAAAACCAAAGCTAAAGCTGCAGCCACGGATTTAGCCAAGGAACTTATCGAGCTTTATGCCCAGCGGCAAATTGCCAAAGGGTTTGCCTTTCAGCCGGACACTCCTTGGCAACGGGAATTTGAAGACTCTTTTGTCTTTGAAGAAACTGCTGATCAGCTCAGGGCAGTTAAGGAAATTAAAGCCGATATGGAACGTGAACTGCCAATGGATCGGCTATTATGCGGCGATGTAGGGTTTGGAAAAACTGAGGTGGCGATTAGAGCGGCCTTTAAAGCCATAATGAGTGGCAAACAAGTGGCAGTGTTAGTGCCGACTACGGTGCTGGCTCAACAGCATTACCAGACTTTTACTAGCCGATTGGAACACTTTTCTTCGGCAGTCGAGGTAATCAGTCGATTTCGCAGCCCCAAAGAACAGCGGGAGACGGCGGTCCGAGTGGCCAGTGGTCAGACTGATATTTTGATCGGTACCCATCGAATACTAAACAGCGATATTGTATTTAAAGATTTAGGGCTGCTGATTGTTGATGAGGAACAGCGGTTTGGCGTAGCCCAGAAAGAAAAACTAAAAACCTGGCGGTCCAATGTTGATGTGCTGACTTTGAGTGCAACGCCTATTCCTCGTACGCTGCACATGTCCTTAGTAGGTCTGAGAGATATGAGCATAATCGAGACGCCGCCGGAGGACCGGCTGCCGGTACAGACCTATGTGGTAGAGCACCGCGAGGAAATCATGGTTGATGCTATCCGGAGAGAGATAAAGCGGGGCGGCCAAGTTTACTTTGTCTATAATCGGGTACAAACTATTGACCGAATGGCGGAGAGGCTTGGTGAGCTTATGCCCGAACTCAGATTGCGAGTAGCACATGGGCAGATGCCGGAGGAACTGCTTGAACAGGCAATGGTAGATTTTTATGAGGGTCACTATGATGTGTTAGTTTGTACTAGCATCATTGAAAATGGCTTGGATGTGCCTAATGCTAACACTATCATTATTTATGATGCCGACCGCTTCGGGTTGTCACAGCTATATCAAATGCGTGGCCGAGTTGGGAGGTCAAGCCGATTGGCCTATGCGTATTTTACCTATCGTCCGGATAAGGTGCTGTCGGAGGTAGCGGAAAAAAGATTACAGGCGATCAAAGAATTTGCTGAACTGGGTGCTGGCTTTAAGATTGCTATGCGCGATTTGGAAATTAGAGGAACGGGTAATTTGCTAGGACCGCAGCAACATGGGCATATTATAAATGTTGGTTTTGAAATGTATTGTCGATTGCTGGATGAAGCGGTTGAAGAACTTAGTGGTTCCGCAGTAACTCCTCCACCGATTGAACCTATGCTAGAATTAAACCTTGATGCGTATCTTGATAGTGACTATATTGGCGACGCCATGCATAAAATTGAAATATATCAGCGAATAGCCGCAATTCGTAGCGAAGAACATGTTCAAGAAATCCTGGATGAATTGATTGACCGTTTTGGCGAGCCGACTAAACCGGTACTAAACCTTTTAACTGTAGCTCGTTATAAGAACTTAATGCGACAATTTGGGGGACGTTCGCTTATTCAGCAAAAAGACTATATTGAACTTTCCTTTAGCGAACAACCTAACGTTAATTTGAATAATTTGTTTAACCTCAAAGAACGATATCCGACCAGAATAAGTATTGTGCCTGGTCCGCCGCAGCTTATTCGGTTGCGTACAACTAACGCTGGGGCAACGCTTTTCCAATGGATAATGGATATTTTAAAGGGGTTAGCGGGTCAATAATTTTGGAAGACAATCTCATTTTAGTGCGATAGTCTAGATGAATAAAAGAGCACAACTGGATATATACTATCACTGAAGAAATGTCAGAAACTGTAGAAAAGGGGGGATACTGGTGAAAGCGACTGGTATAGTCAGAAGGATTGATGATTTAGGCAGAGTAGTCATACCGAAAGAGATTCGACGTACTTTGCGGATTCGCGAAGGTGACCCGTTAGAGATATATGTAGATCGCGAAGGCGAGGTGATTCTGAAGAAATACTCTCCGGTCGGAGAACTGGGGGATTTTGCAAAAGAATATGCTGATTCTTTATATGAGGCAATAGGCCATGTTATATTGATTGCGGACCGGGATAATGTGGTAGCAGTCGCTGGTGCTTCCAAAAAAGAGTTTTTAAGTAAACCGTTAGGGCCAGCCGTCGAAAAGGTAATGGAAGAACGTAAAACGGCCTTAATTAATAACCCGGGTGAATATAAACATTGTCAAGGCTGTGCGGCAGACTGTGAAGAAGACGAAGTCTGCAAATTCACTGCGGAAGTAATCTCACCGATTATCGTTGAAGGAGATGCGATAGGGGCAGTTATAATTTGCTCGAAAGAAGCGGGGATTCAGATGGGCGATATGGAAATCAAATTAGCTGAAACTGCCGCAGGCTTTCTGGCAAAACAAATGTCTCAATAATAGTTATAGAAAAGTAGCGGAGACTTTAGTCCGCTACTTTTCTGTTAGGTGAAATTTAGATAAAAAGAATAGCGGCTGATGCGGGGTTAGGCAGACTAAAATTGTGTAACATTTATGGAAAGTGTTTTAAGTATTAGCATATTTTGTTATAATATAATGTGCACTTTCGTTAAAACAATTATGCGGACTTAAGTGTTTTAACGAAAGTTCAAGCTAACATGGGTGAGAGGAATGACTATATATTGAGTAAAGATACATTTTTAAAAGGCGCCTTAATATTAACGGTAGCTGGTATTGTAGTAAAATTAATTGGTTCGGTTAACCGTATATTACTGTCGCGACTGTTAGGCGGAGAGGGAATTGGCCTATATCAGATGGCCTACCCGATTTATCTTTTAGCGTTAAGTGTATCTTCAGCCGGCATTCCTGTTGCAATATCGATTATTGTTGCAGAAAAAATAGCGCTGGGGGACTATCGCGGCGCAAGCCGGGTTTTTCGTATTTCGTTGGCAGTTTTGGCGATCACAGGTCTTGCCTTTACATTTTTATTGTATTTTGGTGCGGGGTGGCTTATTGATGCCCATTTTGTTCGCGATCCAAGAGCGTATTATGCAATTGCCGTATTAGCGCCAGCTATTTTCTTTGTAACGGTATTGTCTAGCTATCGCGGCTACTTCCAAGGGCTGCAAATGATGACTCCTACTGCGGTGTCGCAGATTATTGAACAGTTTTTCCGGGTTGTTACTATGATTCTGTTTGCTTACCTTTTATTGCCTCAAGGCATTGAGTTTGCAGCCGCTGGGGCTAGTTTTGGGGCTGCACCTGGTGCTGCTGCCGGACTTATCGTACTCATTTATTTTTACTGGCGGGGAAAGCGAGACTTTCAGCGTCATATTGATAATCAGACGGTATTGAATCGGGAGTCCGGGATAAGTATTATTTCCCGTATTGTCAAACTGGCGTTGCCGGTGTCGCTAGCTAATATTATGCTGCCTGTAGTATCAAGCATTGACTTGTTTATAGTTCCAGCCAGATTAGAAGCTGCGGGCTTTAGCGTAGAACATGCTACCGAATTATTCGGGTACCTTACGGGAATGGCGGTACCATTGGTTAACTTGCCGACTATTTTGACTGCATCATTAGCAGCTAGTCTTGTTCCGGCAGTATCGGAAGCGTTTACTCTAAATAATCGGCAGCAAGTATTGCAGCGAACTAAAACTGCTATGCGCATATCTAATCTTATAACAATACCGGCATTTATCGGTATGTGGCTTTTAGCAGAACCTATCTCGCTTATGCTGTATAGTACGCCGAATGCGGGTACATCTATTGCGGTTATGTCGATAGGCGTTTTTCTTTTAGGGATTCATCAAGTTACGACCGGCGTGCTGCAAGGGTTAGGCCATACCGCCATACCGGTCGTAAATATGGCAATTTCAGCAGGAGTAAAAATAATCATGAGCTGGGTTCTGACAGCTATGCCGGAGTTTGGGATAAAAGGGGCGGCCTGGGCAACCAACGCCGACTTTGGGGTAGCAGCACTGCTAAACATGATTTTTGTCTACCGTTATGTAGGCTTTTCACTTGACATAAAAGATACCCTGAGGGCGGTAGTGGCAGCTGCGGTAATGGGGGGCGCAGTACTAATAACTTACGATACCGTTATGACCAGACTACTCCATAATAGCATAGCCACCTTGGTTGCAATAGCCGTTGGTGGGGTCATCTATGGTGTAATCCTGCTTTTAGTAGGTGGCGTTAATGCTAGGGATATTGAGCGCGTTCCGAAAGTGGGGGCCAGGCTGGTTCGTTTGCTGCATTCTGTGGGTATACTAAGGAGGTAATTATGGCTGAAATTATTATAGTTGGTTTGGGGCCAGGCGGGTTTAACCTAATAACCGTGGAGGCCTTTGAACTTTTAGAATCAGCATCTAAGTTACTGTTGCGTACCGCTAAACATCCGGCGGTTGAAGGACTAAAAACTAGAAAAATAAAATTTACAAGCTATGATGAAATGTATGAGCGCTATGCGTCCTTTGAAGAAGTCTATCAGGCTATTGCAGATAATTGTATTGATCAGGCCAAACAGCTGGGGAGAGTAATTTATGCTGTTCCCGGCAGTCCGGCTGTTGCTGAACAGTCAGTAGCACTTATCCGGAAAGCGGGAAAAGAAGCTGGAGTAAATGTCAAAGTTATCCCTGGAATGAGCTTTCTCGATCTTCTATATGTAAGGTTAGGTATAGATCCAATCGGTGGGTTGACGGTAGTTGATGCCGCTGATATTATAAAATTGCCAGTCCAATTAGAAACAGCGCTGGTTGTTACGCAAGTGTACAACCGCCAAGTAGCTTCAGATGTCAAACTAAGTCTAATGGATAATTATCCGGACGATTATAATATTACCGTTGTCCGTAATTTAGGGCTGCCTGATGAAACTGTCCTAAATGTGCCGCTGTTTGAACTTGACCGGGTAGCGGTAATTGATCATCTTACCAGCGTTTATGTTCCGGAACATAAGTTAAAACAGCAGACCTTTAGTCTGGCACCGTTGACTGATGTTATGGCTAAATTACGGTCTCCGGGCGGTTGTGTATGGGACATTGAGCAAACCCATCTCAGTCTGCGGCGATACATTGTCGAAGAAGTTTATGAAGTCTTAGAAGCTATTGAGCTAGCTGAAGAGGACAAGTTATGCGAAGAACTCGGGGATTTATTGCTTCAGATAGTGTTTCATTGCCGGGTAGCTGAGGAATGCGGTGCCTTTAGCATGCAGGACGTTATTGATGAAGTTACCCAAAAACTGGTTCGGCGCCATCCTCATGTATTTGGGAACATTAGTGTTAGCGATGCCGCTGAAGTAGTTTTGAACTGGGATAAGATTAAAAAGCAGGAAAAGCAAGCTGAGCGTCCGGGGATATTGGATGGGGTACCCAAAGGTATGCCAAGCTTAATGCGAGCATACAAACTTCAAGGTAAAGCAGCTAAAGTAGGCTTTGATTGGAATAGTATAGGCCCGGTATGGGAAAAAATACAGGAAGAACTGCAGGAACTAAAGGAGGTGGCTTTTAAGAACGGGGCTGCCGCAGAAGAAGAACTTGGTGATGTGTTGTTTAGTGTCGTTAACCTAGCGAGGTTTTTAGGATTAGAACCAGAAACGGCGCTTACGGTCACCAACAATAAATTTATTCGCCGGTTTAATTATATTGAAAATCAAGTTAAGCTACAAAAACTTCAATGGGAAAAACTTACTTTAAAGCAATTAGATGGTTATTGGAATGAAGCTAAAGACCGTGAAAAGCTTAAAAAGGAGATATAAACGGTAAATTAGTACAATCTTTTAATGGATTAGAAGGAATAAATCGAAGAATAGCGAATAATGCTAAAAGTATCCAAAATGACAAGGGGGAAGTATTTGTGAATAAAACTGAATTGGTGGCTAGCGTTGCCGATAAGGCTGGCATAACCAAAAAAGATGCAGAGAAGGCCATCAACGCTTTATTTACCACTGTAGAAGAAGCTCTTGCCCAGAACGATAAAGTTCAAATTATTGGTTTTGGCACTTTTGAAGTAAAAGAGCGCCAGGAACGTAAAGGACGCAATCCACAAACTGGAGAAGAAATCACTATTGAAGCGTCTAAAACTCCCGTGTTCAAAGCTGGTAAAGGTCTGAAAGATAGTGTTAATAAATAATATTACAAACTAAAAGCCGGGTTAGCTCCCGGTTTTTGTTTACCTAAAATTTATAAATATAAATCCAGCGGAGGTTTGTATATGGCTGGAACAATATTAGTTGTTGATGATGAGGTTTCGATTCGGGAACTGGTCAAATTCAATTTAGCAAAAGCCGGTTATACTGTTAGTGAAGCTGCTGATGGTTTAGCGGTGATAAGTATGGCCCAAAATCGGCCAGAACTAATTATTCTTGATCTCATGCTACCGGGAATGGATGGCTTAGAAGTGTGCCGAACGCTAAAAAGCGACCGAAATACTGCGGGAATTCCTATTATCATGCTAACCGCCCGGGATGACGAATTTGATAAAGTCGTTGGCCTGGAATTAGGGGCGGATGACTATATGACAAAACCATTTAGTCCCCGTGAATTGGTAGCGAGAGTCAAGGCGGTGCTTCGGCGAGGGCAAAAGAACCCGTTGCCTGAAGGTGAACTTGTTATTGGTAATTTGCGGTTGAACTTTAGTCGATATGATGTATATTTAAGAAAAGAGAAAATGGAATTAACTCCCAAAGAATATGAATTGCTGAAACTTTTGATTACAAATATCGGTAAAGTTTTTACGAGGGAACAACTTTTAGAAAAGGTCTGGGGCTACGAATACTTCGGTGATACGCGGACTGTTGATGTTCATATTAGGCACCTGCGGGCTAAATTTGAACAAGAACCAGCAGTAGCGGAAGCTATTGAAACCGTAAGGGGGGTTGGCTACCGGTTCCGTGATAGTTAAAATAACCCAGTGGAAGTTAAGCAGTTGCATAAACGCCGAAAATCATTTTGTTGATTTTCGGCGTTTATATTTACAATTTCTTAACATTGGCTTAACAACGCTAGTAACTAAATTGTGGTATAGTGCAGTAAGAACCCAGGGGAGGGCAAAAGTTATGGATTATAAAATTAAAGTAAGTAAGCTAAACTTATACTATGGCGAATCGCTGGCCTTAAAAAAAATTAGTATTGATATTAAAAATAATAATGTATTGGCCCTAATTGGCCCGTCTGGGTGCGGGAAATCAACCTTTTTACGGACTATTAACCGCATGAATGATTTAATCCCTAATGTCAAAATTGAAGGTCAGATTCTTATTGATGGGGTAGATATTTATCAGCCGGATACCGATGTTGTTATGCTGAGAAAGCGGGTAGGGATGGTCTTTCAGCGTCCTAATCCATTTCCTATGTCAATTTTTGAAAATGTGGCATATGGTCCGCGTATCCATGGCTTGAATAATAAGGCGGCATTGGCTGAGATTGTGGAAAAAAGCCTGACCGGAGCGGCTTTGTGGGGCGAAGTCAAGGATCGTTTGAATGATTCGGCAATGGGGCTGTCTGGCGGTCAACAGCAACGCCTTTGTATTGCCCGGCTATTGGCGGTAGAACCGGAAGTGTTATTGATGGATGAACCATGTTCAGCGCTTGATCCCATATCGACAATGAAAATTGAAGAATTGGTAACTGAACTTAAATCCCGGTATACAATTATTATGGTAACCCATAATATGCAACAGGCGGCAAGAGTGTCCGATTATACGGGTTTTTTTCTAAATGGTGAATTAGTCGAATGTGACAAAACAGATGCTATATTTACTGGACCTAGTGATAAACGAACTGAAGACTATATTACTGGACGCTTTGGCTAGGGATAGAGCATGAGGGGGATGAAAGATGGTTACGCGACAGAGTTATGATCAAGAATTAGAGAGTCTGCGTCAAGACCTTATAGCTATGGGTGAAATGGTCAATAATGCTATCCAGGAAGCGGTTGAATCACTGGCGAATCAGGATAAAAAAATGGCTAAGAAGGTAATGCTTGAGGATGACATTATTGACAAAATGGAAGCTGATATTGAAGATAAATGTATGGTGCTAATTGCGAGGCAGCAACCGATAGCGCGGGACTTAAGAATTATTAGTACTGGACTAAAAATTACAACAGATCTGGAACGTATGGGGGACCATGCTTACGATATTGCCAATGTAACGTTAAAATTGGATCAGCAACCACTGATTAAACCATTGATAGATATACCCCGGATGGCAATTATGAGCCGAAAAATGCTTAATCAGGCGTTAGAAGCCTATGTAGCATTAGACATTGCAGTAGCCGAACAAATATGTCAGGCGGATGATGAGGTCGACAATCTTTATCAGCAAGTTTTCCGTGAACTTTTAACTTTTATGATGGAAGATCCTCATACCATTACGCAGGGTACGCAACTGATTTTTGTGGCGCGTTATCTGGAGAGAATTGCTGACCATGCTACTAATATTGCCGAATGGATAATTTATTTAGTTACTGGCCAGCGCCGGCGAAAAAAGTAAACCGCTGATAAAAAACCGTTTAGTTCTTATATTTGAAGAGCTAAACGGTTTTTTGTCAGCCAAGCTTATTATCATATGGAGCTGTCGGAAGACGAAAAATAAAACTAGTACCTAAACCAAAGTCGCTCTTGGCTTCGATCGAGCCGCCAAACATTTCGACAATGAATTTGACAATTGCCAAACCAAGACCGGTACCTCCGGCACTGCGGGTGCGTGAGCGTTCAACCCGGTAAAATCGATCGAAAATGTGAGGTAAATCTTGTGCTGGTATCCCGACTCCCGAGTCTTGAATTATAAACACGGCCTCGTCATCCTCTTGCCACCACTTAAGTAAGATGTTTCCATCCAAAGGAGTGTACTTGATTGCATTATCCACTAGATTGAGCAAAACTTGTTTAAGCCAGTCGGTGTTAGCCATGACCGCTACTGGTTCAAGCGGAACACTTGTCGTAAGGGTGATTTTTTTTTGCTGCCATTGTAGGGTAAGGTCATTGATCACCTGGTTAACAAGCGGTTCAATGGCTGTGGGATGAGTTTCTACGCTTGCGCGATAGTCATGCGCTTCAAGTTTGGCGATTTGTAGCAGATCTTTTACCAAGCGGTGCATGCGTTGAGCCTCGGCATGAATAATTTTAGTAAATTTAAGTCCGAGGTCGGGATCACTAATAGCTCCGTCCAGCAAAGTTTCAGCAAAACCAATAATCGCCGTTAGCGGTGTGCCTAATTCATGCGAGGCATTAGCAATAAAGTTGGCTTGTTTTTCTTGCAGTTCTCGTAAAGTCGTTATATCGTGAAACACCGCTAATACCGAACTGGCATCAGTCTCACTGCCAACGATTGGTGCTAATGATACTAAAAACGCACGCTTATTACCGTTAAACTCAATTTTGAGATCAAGGGTCTGTTTGTCCTGCGTAATAACCGTTTCGTGGACAGCGGTATCGAACAAGCCGTTGCCGATGACCTGGATGTTATGGCGGCCAAGCATATTTTGGGTTATGTTAAAAGCACTCATTGCGGCCGGATTATAGTCAATTACATGACCGTAACGATCCAAAAGAATTATTGCACTGTTCGTATTTCGAAGAATCAGCTCCAACTTCATTTTTTCAGCAGTAATTTCATTCATTTTCTCATCAAGATTAGCTGCCAGATTGTTAAGCGTGCGGGCCAGAACTTCAATTTCGTCTCTGGTTTGGACATGAACCCGTTTGCTTAGGTCTCCTTCGGATATTTCATGGGCTGCAGCAGTGATTTTTTCCAACGGTGCTGTATACTTTTTAGTCAATCGATTACTAATCAGTACCGCTAATAAGGAGGCCAGGAAGAAGGCAGCAATCAAGACGGTACGGATGTTGTCAAAGCCTCTATTAATATGAGCCAGTGTAGTGGACAGCCGCAATACACCTACTATTTCGGTACCTTTCTGGATAGGCACGGCGACATACAGTAAATCTTCGTTAAGCGTGGTGCTAAAGCGGATTGACGTGCCCTGGCCTCCTGACAAAGCTTGGATAATTTCTGCGCGTTCGGCGTGGTTTTCCATAAACACTGGATTTTCCCAAGAGTCAGCAACAACGCTGCCGTCTGGGGCGATGACTGTAATTCGAATGTCGGTATTGGTGGTGATATTCTTAATTGTGTCATCAATATTGGCTTGCGGTGTGGCCGGATAATAGTTTTCAGCCAGCAGCTTTTGGGTTATGTCGGCTTGGGTTAATAGATTGGCTGTTAAACTGGTAAGGGTATGTTGATAAAAAAAATGCAGTATATATGCCCCTAAAACTAGCAGAGTCAAAACTACTAATCCTAAATAAGAAACCATCAGTCGATTACGCAGACCAAATTTGGCCATGTAGGAAGCCTCCTCTTGATAAATGTGGATAAATATGGATAGTATATATACATTAATAATAATCGAATATTGCTGATAATTCTAGAACTAAGTCGATAAAATTGGTAATTTTAACTTGACATTAACGATACTTAACCGATATTTAACAGGTGTGAGTAATTGATTGTGATACTATAAAACCAGGAGAAAGAGATGGGGTGAATATCTTGTCTATAGAATGTACTAAGGTTTTGATTGTATCAGCTTCCGTCGGTTCCGGACATGATCAGGCGGCTAAAGCAGTTGCGGCCGGAATCGGGCGACAGTGCTATCGTGCGAAAGTCGAAATAGTTGACTTTATGGGAATAGAGAATTCATATTTTAATACGCTACTTAAAGATGCTTACTTAAAAGTCATTGATATTTCGCCTAATCTCTATGATCTACTATACCGATGGTCCCAGAATCATCAACGCTATTTTAAAGTGCAAAATATGGTGGCTAGAGCAATGAAACGTGCCATGTATCAGCTGTGTAAAGAACACCAACCGGATATAGTTGTTTGCACTCACCCTTTTCCATTGGGGGCGGCGGCGTATTTACGCAAAATAAGAAAATTGGATGCACCATTGGTTGCGGTGATGACCGATTTTTCCGTCCATCCGCTGTGGGTTTATAGTGATGTCAATTATTACTTTACGGCTACGGAAGAAATGGCAAAGGAATTAGTTAAGCAGGGTATACAACCCCAGAAAATACATTCAACAGGGATACCTATTGACCAACGGTTTAGTGTCGGGCTTGATCGTGATAGAATGCTAAGTGACTTAGGCCTTGATCCAGGTAAATCAACGGTGTTATTTATGGGTGGGGGTCTGGGGTTAGGTCCAGTAGAAAAAGCAGTAATAACCATTAATGCCAGCAAAATGCCGATTCAGCTTATTGTCGTTGCTGGTAAAAATGCTATTTTGCGGCGTCAACTAGAACTAACGGAAAAACTATCCGGGCAGCCGATGATGGTAGTTGGTTATACCAATCGTATTAGGGCGCTGATGGCGGCCTCTGATTTATTAATAACTAAACCTGGGGCGTTGACTTTAAGCGAAGCGATGGCCGCTAAACTGCCAATGGTTTTGTATAAGCCTATTCCGGGGCAGGAAGAAGACAATGCTCTATATGCAGTCGGTCTTGGGGTTGCGGTGCAGGCTGAGGGGGCGGCAGACCTAACTAGCTTGATTGGTGAGCTAATCAACCAGCCGGCTAGACTGGAAGCCATGAAACGTAAAGCTGAGCGGTTTAGCCGACCGGCGGCCGCTGACAGTATTGCGGGAATTATCGGTGACGTTATTGTCTCGTGTTGTGGGATTAGTGCTGGGGGCTGAAAAGTATATTCTTCAGTAAGGGGCGGTGGCTGATGAATTTACATGCTGGAAGAGCAAACCTGTTGCTAGGCGGGAGCGTAAAACTATTATTAGCTCCGGCCGGGGTGTTTCAGGGACTGATAGACCATCCTGGAGTCGTACATCAATTTTGTAATCACCAGGCACTGGTGATTTTGAGAAACGATGGCTTTATTAAACCTGCTGATTTTTTTCAACGCTACTTGCCGGAACTTAATGCCGGAGCATACTGGGCCGACGAAGGCTGGAAAAATGTTGGCCATTACTTAGATTTAGGAACAAAAAAAGGATTATGGCGCTTTCCAACCGCGCTGGACGAATTTGGGGAATACTTTGGCCGGGCTCTGGGGCTGGTTAGTCAGGGGGATTGGCACAAAGGCTTGTTTTTCCTTGGGGCTGCCGCCCATTTGGTGCAGGATTTATGTGTTCCCCAGCATGCGCGCGGTAAACTTTTATCGGGCCATCAGAAATATGAGGCTTGGGTAGGGCGACAGTATCATAAATTTGCGGTTGATTTGGAAGGTGCATATATCAGTGAGCCAAAGGCTTATGCGTTGCTGTTAAAAAACGCTGAAGTTGCTGCTGATTTTTTAAATTGGGTTGAGGGCAGTGCCTCCCAACAAGAGTACACTAAAGCCACAAAAGTATTGTTAGAGCGGGCGCAACGGACTACTGCTGGCCTGCTGCTACAGTTTTATACTGTAGTTGGAGCGCGTCTAATGGTGGCGTAACTCAGAGATAGAAGGGTCGGAATTATTATGAAGCATACCATTGGACCTGTCGTTAATATTGAGAGAATGGGCGATATTGACGACAATCTGCAGCAAGAATTAAAGGGTATTTTAGACAATAAAAGCATTAGAACTGTATTTCAGCCTATTGTATCGCTTGTCGAAGCTACAATCATTGGTTATGAAGCCTTGAGTCGTGGTCCGGAAGGATCACCTTTAGAAATGCCGGACGTTTTGTTTAAAACCGCAGACCAATATGAATTGGTCTGGGAATTGGAATACTTATGTCGGTGTACCGCGTTGGCGCGGGCTCAAAAAATGCAATTGCCTGGTATGGTATTTATCAATATTGATCCGCGGGTGATCAATGATAAGCGGTTCCAGAAGGGGTTGACTAAAGAATTTCTTGCTGAACATGACTTGGATGAAGGCAAAGTGATCTTTGAAATTACGGAAAAGACGGCGATTGAGGATTATAAAAATTTCCGTAAAGTACTTGATATTTATATCAGCCAAGGCTATAAAATTGCGATCGATGACACTGGGGCAGGCTATTCAGGGTTAAGTCTTTTAGCTCAGACTTATCCGCATTATATTAAAATTGATATGGCGTTAGTCCGGAATATTGATAAAGATGGGTTAAAGCAAGCCATGCTCAAAGCGCTAAATGAGTTTGCACTTATTACCAACAGTAAGATCATTGCCGAGGGAATAGAAACCATTGATGAACTGGCAACCATCATTGAACTAGGGATTCCTTATGGGCAAGGGTATTTTTTGCAGAGACCGGCCCCGGCGTTTCTTGATATTACCCCTGAAGTGCGTCAGTTTATTCATAGGAAAAATGAGCAAAAAAAGCGAGAAGCTTTTCATACGTCGCTGACGATGCCAATTGGTGAAATAGCCAGACACGATCCTTGGTTTCCGCCAGAAACCTGTGGGAATCAGGTTATTGAGTATTTTGCAGCTAATCCAAATGTTCATGGGATTCCGGTGGTGAAGGATGGAAGACCGGTGGGATTGCTGATGAAAAACAAGTTTTTGGCCAATCTTGCCACCCAATATGGTGTAGCTGTGTATATGAAGCGGACGATTAGTCTGTTGATGGAGCGCAAACCGCTTATCGTAGAATATGATACCCCGTTAGAACAAGTTTCGAAATCAGCGGTGACGCGTGGAGCTGACGATATTTATGACTACATCATCGTTGTAAAAAACGGTCAATACTACGGGATGACAACGGTAAAGCATCTTTTGGTGAAAACCTCACAACTAGAGATTAATCGTGCTAAATATGCCAATCCACTCACTGGTTTGCCGGGAAATGTGATTATTGAGGAAAAACTTAAACATTATCTAGAGTTTGCGGCGGAGTTCGCGGTACTATACTTTGATTTGGATAATTTCAAAGCCTATAATGACATCTATGGTTTTGAAAATGGCGATAAAATATTATGTGCAACCGCCCAAGTCATTCAGGCTAAGTTAAACAGCTTAAACGTTCCCGGAGCTTTTCTGGGGCATATTGGTGGCGATGATTTTATTGCCATTGTTAATACGGTTGAAGTTACTTCGTTTTGCGAGACGGTTATACAGGCGTTTGACGAACGGGTTATGGATTTTTTTACAGAAAAAGATAAACAGCAAGGCTATCTGGTCGCGAAAAACCGCCATGGGATAGTGGAAAAATTCCCTTTGACTACGCTGTCAATTGCAGTAGTTACCAGCCGAAACAAGGACTTTAGCAAGCCGGAAGAAATTGCGGAAGCCGTTGGCGTGCTTAAGAAAACCTGTAAAATGACTTGGAAAAGCTGCTATGAAATCGCCTAATGTACTACAATCGATCAATAATTGATCGGTATTTTTGTTTGTCTTTATAAGACAAAAGTCCTAATAAAGCAGGAATAAACGGAAAAAGATGAGGTTATAGTCTCAAGGAAATCTCGAAAGATTAGGGGAAAATAATAAATAATAAAACAACATGGATAGAGGCGAGGAAACAACAGTGGAGTATGGTCAGGTTAAATATGCTATTGGTGCGATAGTAATGGCGTTAGCATTAGTTATAATCAACTAGCAAGGCATTGCTAAGGATACTGAACCAATTGAACCAATAACCCTTGGGTAGATGTAGCATAATAAAACTAGAAATGACGCTAAAGTTGAGCTTTCGGGCTCACACTGGCGTCATTTCTAATTTAAGGACAGTGTTACATAAGAAGACGATAACCCGGAATGATAATGGCTGCTGCGGCTAGCGTCAATGATAGAATACAGCCGGCGGTATTGCCTTGCCGGTTGAGCCAAATTCCATAGCTATAGACATGTACAGCAGCCGCTATTCCAGCAAATAAAAATAAAAAATCCATCGTATTTGGCCTTTCGATAATACTTATTTTTGTTGAGGCGAGGTCCGCCATATAAGCCCGGTTCGGCGAAGTTTGGTGCTAACATTGACGTTGAAGTCGGCAATTTTGTATAGTTCAGTTAAATTTGTCTGGTCTAATTCATTGGTATTAGCAAAGTCGGGGCGTAAATATAAGCCAAACCCGACGGGATCAGTGGACAACTCTTGGGTGTGTTTTATCATATTCATAATTTGTTCTGTGAATAGATTGCTAACTTGTGTTTCTAGAAGTGTTCGATATTCTGGGGCTTCATAGTTAGTGTTGGCGGTAAGACCGAAAAGTTCTAGTTCTAGTTGGACTGCAATGTTGAAGCTGGGCTTGCCGTCGTTTAGGCTGGCAATAATTTTTGGCTTGGTGTCGGTGTAGACATTAAGATTGATGACGTCTTTTTCTGGACTGAGTGGATCGACGACTCCAACGTACCCTCTCGGGAATTTATTCAGTAAAATAGCTACGGCACGGGTCTCGTCGCTATTTAAAACTCCCACCATTTTGTCTTGCTTGAAAACGGCAAGTCCCAATACTTCAGCGGTGTCTGCAGTTCCGGTACGCGGCACTCCGCCGGCCAGATAGGGGTCGCCTTTTTGCTCGGAATTTTTTGTGCCATTTGGCTCATCGTTACCAGTCATTGGATTGATAGCGCTATAGGTCATATAGGGCGAACCCCCGCTGTTTTTCAGGCGGTTATAAAACTCGTGAAAGGTAGCCGGTAAATAATATCCTGATTGGTTATTTTTAGAAAGTATACCTTCATAATAACGATATAAGTTACTTTCCAATACCGGCTGATTTTGTTTAATATATTCCTCTGCACTGCCTTTGACAACCATAAAGTATACAGTTTCACGAAAATCGCGACTGCGGATGTTAAAGGACATTGAGCCATTGACCCCGCTCCGTGCGGCCTTTTCAGACCATATCTCGATAACGATATGTGAGTATTTTATAAACCGGCCGATGCTGGAATTGAGGAGCATCCGGCCCTCGGCACTACTGGGGATAAGGATGGTGTATTGTGACCCCAGTTTTTTCTTGCCGCTTTGTCCGCCGGTTTCGGTATTTTCACCGTCGTTTTTAGCAAAGGGCGCAGCTAAGGCATATGTTACCTTTTCTTTACCTTCTGGTGTCTTGTCAACGCCGATCAACTGGATATAAGCTACTTCGTCAGTTTCCTTGGAACCATAGCAGGCTGTGCTAAGTAAGACAAGGACAAGAAGGATAATTGCGGTAATAATTCGTATTAAGATGGTGTTGCTCCTCCTTATATTTCTTTAGCAATTAGTTTTTTATTGGGGAAGTTCGCCATATCAGGCCGGTTCGACGTATTTTAGCCTCAACAGTAACATTGAAATTGGCTATTTGGTAAAGATTATTAAAATTAGCTTTGGCCATCTCTTCGGAATTGCTAAATTTGGAACGCAGATATAACCCGAATCCGACTGGATCGGTACCTAGCGCTTGGGTATGATGAATCATGGTGATGATTTGATTAGTAAATAAATTAACTATTTGAGCTTCTAATAATTCTCGATACTCGGGAGCTTCATAGTTAATTCCTGAAGTGATCCCTAAAATGTCACAGTCAAGCTTAACGACGATATCAAAGACCGGAATGCCGTTGCTCAGAGCTGCTTTTATTGTCGCTGATTCATACCGGACATTAACATTGACAACTTCCTTCTCGGGTTTTAGCGGATCAACAATTCCGACGAAACTACGGTCGAATTTATGCTGCAGGATTGCCACAGCCCGCGTTTCAACGCTATTCAAGACACCAACCATTTTATCATCATGAAACACGGCCAGACCTAAAAAATCAACGGTGGATGAGCTGCCTGTACGGGGAATGTTGCCAGCCAGATAAGGGGAGCCTTTTTGCTCAGGGGTTTTGGTCCCGGTTGGTTTATCGGTAAGGTTCATGGGATTGATGGCGCTATAAGTGGCGGTGGCGGAACAGCCTTGGTTTTTAAGGGCGGTATAAAAATCGTGAATGGTTGATGGAATAAAATAACCTGAAGCACTGCCTTTCGAGAGAAAGACTTCATAGAACCTTGTGATGTTGGTGTCGAACCTCGGGGTGTTTTTCTTCATATATTCTTCGGCGGTGCCTGGTACAACGATTAAAAATATTGTATCTCGGTAATCTCTGGACCGGAAGAGTGTAGCTAATTGTGGTTCTAAGCCTTGTTTGGCAATTTCTTCGGAGAAAATGATAACATTGACATGAGTGAGATTAGGGCGGCGTGATTGGGTGGTTGTGAGAAGTAAGTTTTCTTCAGCCGGCGAGGGTGTGTTTATAGTATTGAAAAACCAAAATTTATTTTTATCTTGTTCGCTGTTGCTAGAACCAGTACTGGTTTTCCCGGACGGGATAGCTACTTGACAGGTTACTTTTTGTTTGCCATTTTCACCTTTATCGACACCGATAATTAAAATATACGCTATTTCATCAGTTTCGGCTGAACCGTAGCAGCCGGAAAACAATAGACTGCTTAGTGTAAGCAGGGCGATAGCTACCAACTTGCCCTTCATAGATTACGTCTCAGCTTTCGTACTAGTACGGTGCCGGCAAGAATAAGTGGGATGGCTAAAAGACCAATGTTATAGAAGGAGGACTGGGCTTTTACGTGGAAGGCGACAACATCGGTGATTTCACTGGGAAGCATCGACAAGTTTGCGATAATGAGCAATATGGGGATAATCAAAGGCTTGACTGAAGGTAAGTTAAACACTCGCCCCAGCAAGTACAAACCAATATAAGTTAAGATTGCCAATTGTAGAATATCATTGATTACCCACACTAAAATAATGAGGGATTCAGTGCGCTGAATATAGCGGTTGATATAAACCAACCGGGCTATTTCATAAAAAGGCAGCACCTTTTCTCGCGCCGTTCCGACTCCAAAGGCGGCTATATATCCGGCTAGGGTACAGCTTTTTACACAAGCTCCTATAGCCATACCATATAGGACCGAAGCTTTGACGGTTTGCTCATTTTGAAAACTGACAGCTAATATAATCGGGATAAGCAGTCCTAGGTTGATGCCGGAACTGTGGATTCCGGTTAGAATAATTTTGTCAAGTCCCGGCCCATTCCAGGGGGTTAGATACAATAATTGATACTGAGGAATAAGAAGGAGCAATTCTATTAATCCGGCTAGTATTGACATTGGCATAATTATGTAGCCGGCGCGGGCTATGGGCTCAATACCGATATAGAGAACAATAACGACAATTAAACAATACCAGGCGGTGGCTATCTCAAACGGCAGTTCTGGCAAGGCGGTAATCAAAGTATTTTCGGTAAATTGACGCAGGACTAGGACGGCATCAAGAAAAAAAAGTACCACATAGTAGCACGCAACTAGTCGGGCTAAGGTAAGCCCCAGCAGTTTTTCACAAGCGGAAAAGAAGTCGTTGGATGAATAACGAAAAACATATAAAAATACATAGAGGACAATAACCCCGAGTACCATTTCGACAAGCGGGATCATCCATGTAGCTGTGGTGGCTTGGTCTAGCAGTGGCGACCAGGTGGTCATAAAGATAGAACTGACTGTAGTAGTGACAACTAGCGTCAATCCCTCGGCTACTCCCATTCGACCCGGTTGGAGGCTCATGAATCATCATCCTTTTTTACAGGTGTCTCTTTTGTCCAAAGCCGGCTGATACTGGCTTGTTTTTTTATATCCTGTGGGCTAAGTTCATCTGGCCGGCGTTCTTGAGAGTAAACCGGGCCGCGTACGACCACGTCATAGCCGTGGCCAGTTTTAGGTCCTACCGGAGCCATATAGGGTACTCCCAAAGACTTCATGCTACACAGAAAAACGGTTATAAGGAATAAGCCGCTAGCCATTCCCACCAGACCGAGAAGAGCTGCTAAAATTTCAAAAGCAAATCGAACTAGTCGTAGGGTGAAGGATAAGCTATAATCCGGAATAATAAATGAGGCCAGCCCGGTAACGGAAATGATGACGACCGTGATTGGACTGACAATATTAGCGGCAACTGCCGCTTGACCGAGGATGATGGCGCCAACAATGCCAATGGTTGACCCGAGCATACCGGGAACTCTGATGCCGCCTTCGCGCAGTAGTTCAAAGGCAAGCTCCATCGCAGCAATTTCGACAACGGCGGGAAAGGGGACCCGTTCCCGGGCACCGCCAATGGCTAAAATGAGTTCGGTGGGTAAGGCCTCTTGGTGAAAATAGCTTATAGCCAAATAAAAAGCAGGCAGCATGGTGGTAATAATGGCGCCAAGAAGCCTAATCAGGCGGCTGAAACTTCCTGCCAGCCAGGAATAAGAGAAATCTTCCGCGGCGTGAAAGAGGGTGAAAAAGGTTATCGGTGCTACTAACGCGAATGGTGAGCCATCAAGAATTATTGCCAACCGGCCTTCAGTAAGCGCGGCCGCGACCCGGTCAGGCCGCTCGGTGGATAGCATTTGGGGAAAAGTGATTAGAGATTTATCTTCGAGAAACTTTTCAAGTGTCCCTGAATCTGAAATGGCATCGATATTTAGACTATTGAGACGGCGGCGACATTCGGTTGTTAGGGCCGGATTAATTACTGATTTAAGATACATAAGCGCGCACAGGGTATTACTGCGGGTGCCGATGGTGAATAGTTCGGTGGTAAGATCGTTGGTGCGAAGGATGGACCGTATCAAACCGGTATTGACTCGCAGGGTTTCGGTAAAGCCGCTTTGGCTGCCACGCACCGATTGTTCCATAGTTGGCCGGTCAATACTGCGGTGTTCTTGACCTTTGGTTTCAATCAGCAGAGCTTTGTCGAGGCCGTCGAAGAGGATGATTGTATCACCAAGATTAATTCCGCTCACTATTTCGCCGATGGTATGTACTAATACTGTTTGCTCAGAGGGCAGATATTGGTTGATAAGTTGGCCTAAAAAGTCTTTAGCGCTAAACAGTGGATTAATTTTGTATAATGACATTAATGGTTGGAGAATCCCCAGATTAATTTTTTTCCTGTCGACAAGACCTTCAATAAATGCTAGTTTAGCGGTAAACGGTGCAGCTGCTGGAAAATTTATATTTCGCAGAACCAGATCTTTATTCTGGGGCCAGTTATAAAGGCGTTTAAGTAATATTATATTTTCCTCAAGACTGGTGCTTATGGTTTGGTCAAGGCGGGACTGTCTAGAACTGTATGTATCAATGATGGGGGATAAATCACTTTGCTGTTTTTCAAGAGCGTTGTATTCCATTTTGAAGTCTTGGAGTTTATCTAAGTGCAACGGTGATTGTAGGAACTGTTCTGCTGTTTGTAGTAACTTAGTCAAGCGTCTGGCGTAGCGGAGAAGCGCTTGAAGTTGCTCTTGGTTAACCCCGAGTTCGTTAGAATGAATATTAGTGGAAGGCTCATTTTCCTGTAATATGAATGGCTGTGAAACTTTTGGGGGATGAAATAGAACTAATTCTTTTAGTGCCTTGAAGTTTTTGCTAAAAATATTCATGCTATCCATCCTAAAAGGATTATTAGTCTGTAAGAGGTCTAGTCAATAGTGGTATTATTTGCAAAAAGGGAATTTTGTATAAGTATAGTTAAGTGGTGCTCTTAACACAAAGATAACATTGGCTTAACACAACAGGGACGAGAAAATTTTATAATGATGTTGTACATAAATTTATTAGGGAGGCATCATAAATGAAGTTTTCCACGAAAACGAAAATAGCGGCGCTCGTATCGGCCTTGGTACTTACTACCGGACTTTTGGGCGGCTGTGGTGGTAGTACGAAAGAACCTGCTACCGCTGAAATCCAAGGAACGGTGACTGCGTCTGGTTCTACAGCTCTTTTGCCATTGCTAAAACCGGCGCAGGAAGAATTTCAGAAAAAGAATAATAAGGTTACGGTCAATATTTCTGGCGGTGGTTCCTTTACCGGTATGAACCAAGTTGTATCAGGCGCGGTAAACATCGGTAATTCAGATGTTGCTGTTCCTGATGAATTGAAAGACAAAGGCTTAGTCGATCATCAAGTAGCGGTGGCACCTTTTGTATTTGTTGTAAATCCAAGTGTAACGGTAGATAACCTTACCCAACAGCAATATGTCGATATCTTGACTGGTAAAATCACCAACTGGAAAGAAGTTGGCGGTAAAGATGAGAAGATCACCATTATCCATCGGGCAAAATCTTCGGGGTCAAGGGCAACTATTGCTGACATAGTTTTAAAGGGTGCGGCCTTTACGGATAACGCCGTAATCCAGGATTCCAACGGCGCTGTACGGGCTGGTATTGCCAGCACTCCTGGGGCTATTGGTTATATTGATGCTGCCTATGTTGATAATACGGTTAAAGGTTTGGCCTATAATGGTGTAAAATATTTGCCTGAGAACGTAATTAACAAAACATATCCAGTATACGCTTATGAGCATATGTACACTAAAGGTGAAGCCGATGGTCCGGTAAAAGCGTTTATTGACTATGTTCTGAGCAAAGAATTCCAGGAAACGTATGTTGAGAAAAATGGCTTCTTGCCGATAACCAAAATGAAATAAAATAATACCTTTATAACCTTTCTCCTTTGTAATATATAAACAGTAATGTCGCGCTCTTTAGAGCGCGACATTACTGTTTATATATTGCCAATCTATTTATGGCTGGCTGTCAGTTAACGAAGGACTTAACAAAAACTTAACGCGGGATTAACATTGCAAGCGCAGTCATTCATTATAATAAAAGGGGAATAGACATGGTTTAGACAGGATGTGAACTGGTTGAAAGCAACAACGTTAGATTATCACAGACTTAGGCTTGGATATGATCGTTATGTTCGGTACTTATTATTTGTTTGTGCGTTTTTGATGACCTTTATCATTTTATCAATCATAATTTTTGTGGGTAAACAGGGGCTTAGCACTTTTGCCGATGTTAGTCCGGTGGAGTTTTTCTGCAATACGAAATGGGATCCGGGGGATGGTCAGTATGGGGCGCTGAGTTTTATTGTGGGGTCGTTATTGGCCACGATGTTAGCGGTGGTTATTGGCGCGCCGCTTGGATTGACTGGGGCAGTCTTTATGGCGAAAATTGCGCCGCCATGGCTGCGGGAAGTCATGCGTCCAGCTACTGATTTGTATGTAGCAATTCCATCGGTAGTTTATGGATTCATTGGACTAACTATTATGGTACCATTTATTCGAACTTACTTTCATGTTGGTACGGGCTTTGGTCTATTGGCTACTTCGATTATTTTAGCAGTTATGATATTGCCAACCATTATAAGTATCTCGGAGGATGCGATAAGGGCGGTACCGCGCCCGTTGGAAGAGGCTAGTCTGGCCCTCGGGGCTACTAGATGGCAGACTATACGCAGGGTGCTGCTGCCTGCAGCGATGCCGGGAATATTAACGTCAATTGTTTTAGCAATGGCTAGGGCTGTGGGAGAAACGATGGCCGTGCAAATGGTTATTGGTAATACGCCGCTATTGGCAAAGTCGTTGTTTACACCTACTTCAACATTGACTAGTGAGATTGTTATTGAAATGGGCAATACTCCATTTGGGTCGGCTTGGGGGAACTCGCTATTTCTGATGGCGTTAGTATTGCTTTCATTATCGCTGATAATGATTGTGGCCATTCGTAGACTGGGTCGGGGGAGGGTGGTATGATGTCGGCACGTATTTGTGATAAAATTGCTACTGGGGCAGCGTGGCTGGCCGCTGCTGCCATTCTTGGTATTTTAGCTTCCTTTCTAATATATATGTTATATAAAGGGTTGCCGGTATTGAGCTGGCAATTTATTACCGGTATGCCAAGTGACATGCGAGCTGGTGGCGGGGTAGGACCAGAACTTTTTAACTCCTTTTATATATTAGTCTTGTCAATGGTGATTTCGTTCCCGGTGGCTCTGGGAGCAGGTATCTATTTAGCTGAATATGCCGGGCGCGACCGATTGACAGATTTAATTAGGTTAAGCACTGAGATGTTGGCAACAGTCCCTTCTATTGTGCTGGGCCTTTTTGGAATGATAATTTTTATTAATTATCTTGGTTTTGGTATTGGTATTTTAAGTGGGGCGTTAACCTTATCTTTGCTAAATATACCAGTGTTAGTACGAGTAACTGAGGAATCGCTTAGAACTGTTCCGGCGTATTATCGTGAAGCTAGTCTGGCTCTTGGCGCGACAAAATGGCAAACTATTTGGCGGGTCGTATTACCCAATGCTTTGCCAGGGCTAATTACCGGCATAACGTTAACCGCAGGCCGGGCGATGGGGGAAACGGCGATTCTAATTTTTACGGCTGGAACAACGGTATCGCGTCAATTGGGTGATTTTGATGTATTTGCTGCTGGGGAAACTTTGGCGGTACATTTGTGGTATGTCATGGGCATTGGGTTAGTACCTGATCGAGCTGATATTGCGAATGGTATCGGCGCGCTATTGATTATTACTATCTTGGTGTTTAATTTGGCCTTTACAATTCCTGGTCGAATACTGCAAAAGAAAATGACAGGTTCGCGAAATTAACAGTGAAAATAGTGGTGCCGATAATGTTAAGTCTAAACAATAACAAGACTTAATATTATCGGCACTTTGTTTTGAAAAAACGCTAATAATGTTAATTGTATGTTAACTATTTAACCAATGCATGTAAAATAATCAATAAAAATGGTAACATTGCATTATATTGTAAAAAAGGAGTGTTGCTATGCGCGCCAGAATGAGAAATTTATGTAATAGACTCATGCCGGTAATGGAGTTCGCTAACCAGCAACTAAAGTCGCTTAGTGCTCGAATGACAATTTTTATGGTGTTAGCTTGTGCCATACCGATGTGTTTAGCGGGCTGGTATTTTACTGAACAGATGACGAAACAACTTACGCAAACCGCGCTTGATCGCAACAATAAAGTGGCGGAACGGGTAGCTAGTGATCTCGGCAGCTCGATTCGAAACAAAATGAATTTTCTTACCGTCATGGTAGGTAAGGAAGAAATTAGACGGCTTGATTTGGAAGGTTCGAAAAACTTTATAAAACAGCTTCAGCCTTATTATGGAGGAAATGATGTTCTTTTTGTTGCCAATAGGGAAGGGCAGCAAATTGCCCGTACCGATGGTGCTGTACCGGTAAATATTGCGGAGCAGGACTATTTTAAGACTGCTATAAGTGGTACGCCGAATTTTTCCTCGCCGATTACTAGCCAAGTTACTGGTGCCTTGACTATTACTGGTGTGGCACCGGTCTACGGTGAGAAAAATCAAGTTATTGGCGTGGTTGGGACCAATGTGACGTTAGAGAGTATGACCAATTTTGTTGAACAAATTCTATCGCAAAACCCAGGTTACATTATTAAGGTAATTGACAAACAAAAGGTGGCAGTGGTAGATCAGTCTGATGTTAGTGCAGTACAGGAGCGAAGGGTCCTTGAAGATAACTTTTACCAAGAGGCGGTGGAAAAGGAGACCGGAAGTTGTGTTGGCGTTTTCCGGGGACAGGAGTACTTGGTTTCGTACCGCCCGATAAGTGGCACCCAATGGCTCGTGATTACCCTTTATCCTAAGGCTGGGGTAGTTAATGAGGTTTATGTGATGGTCGAACGCAGCGTTTTGTTTATGGTGGTTGTAGTGTTTATTATGGCAGTCCTTGGCTTTATCAATGTCAGACGATCATTAGGCTCGTTGCGGTGCTTGGATATTGGCGCAAAAAGGGTGGCAAGTGGTGATCTTACTTATGGTTTGGACATACATACGGATGATGAAATCGGTACGGTCGCCAGGGCTTTTAATGGCATGACTGTCAGTTTAAGAAAAATGGTTAATTCAGTAAAACGATCGGTAATATTGATGCTTGAAGCATCGTGCAAGGTAAATGATGCTGCAAAACAGTCCGGCAATGCGGCGGCTGAGGTTACGGCCGCTATTCAGGAGATGGCGAAAAAAATTAGTTACCAAAGTAATGAAACTCATGCGACCAAAGGTCTTTTGACTAATTTGGTTTCAATTACGGACAGTGTTGCGAGAAGCATTCGCGAAGTCACCGGGGCAACGGACCAAGCTTCAAAAATAGCGATAGATAGTCAAAAGGTAGTGGAACAAACCGTGCAAAAAATGCAATGCCTTAAAGCCGAGGTAGCGACAACCTCGGCGACGATAAAGCTATTAGATAATAGTGCGGCGGAAATTGGTGATATAAGTGGTATTATTACCGGCATTGCTAAAGAGACAAAATTGTTAGCGTTAAATGCAGCGATTGAAGCGGCGCGAGCTGGTGAGAGCGGGAATGGTTTTAGGGTGGTGGCAAGTGAGGTTAAGAAACTGTCGGAACAATCGGCGTTGTCAGCGATAAGTATTACGATGTTAATTAAAAAGATTCAAACAGAAACGGCGGCTTTGGTAGCCGCCGTTGAAGAGAGCTGTATTCAAGCTGAGCAAGGTGCTAAAGTAGCAGCCGGACTGGGGGGAGCTTTTGAGCAGATAGTACAAGCTATTGACAATGTCGAGGTTCAGGCCGGTACCATCAGTCAGGAAACGGAAAACCAGGTGGAGCTATGCCGTCAAGCCTTTACTGCGGTGGCTAACATCAACCGTTTATCTGAAGAAAATACGGTCAGCACCCAGGAGATTGTTGCCGTTAGTGAGCAGCAAGCGGCGACGGTGAAGGAAATTGCGGTGTCATTAGGTGAACTTGACGATATGGCCGCTGAACTAAAATTGATGATTGCTAGCTTTCGGGGATAGCTTCAGTGCTTTTTACAATAAGAGTTGGGCAGGTTGAATAATGTAATACATGGTTACTGACACTACCGAGAAGAAATCCGGTAAAACTGTTGAGGCCGCGGCGTCCCATGACAATTAGTGAATAATTTTCGTTCGCGGCGATGTCGACAATGAGTTTGCCGGGAGGGCCGTATTCAAGCCGGGTAGTAATTAGACCGGGGTAATCAGATAAGGCTTGTTGGGCTTTTTCCAAAACTAATTCGCCGCTTTTTTCTAAATTATGGAGTATTGAACGAGGGACGGTTACGGTATCGGACATATTGTAGGATGGAAGATCGTAGTAATTTTGAATAATATGGAGTAAGGTAATTCTACTGTCGAATTTTTTGCCTAACGTCATGGCATACTGTGCCGCCTTAAGTGCCATGGGCGAACCATCGGTGGGAACAAGAATTTTAGTAAGCATGATAAAAAACCTCCCCATTATAAACACATTATAGACATAATATTCGGTCAAATGGTTGGTATATCCTGCTGCTTTTTGGGGTAAATAAGCCGGGGTTAGTATATTTCGGCTATTATTTTACCAGTTTCGCTTAAATCATAGCCGCCCATCCCGGATACTTCGTTATGGAAACTGGTTGATTTAAGAATTGATAATAAGGCCTGAAACTGGGGCTTGCCAACATCTTCTTTGCGGATAACTAAGTCGTAGCGCTCTTTTTGCAGGGGAACAAAATCAATTTCTTGAACTTGAAGGGCGGCTTTTTCAATGCCTAGGCCGGCATCAGCTTCGTTTCTGGCTACACAACTGGCTACAGCCAAATGGCTCATTTCCTCGTGGCCATAGCCGACAATACTTTGGTGATCAATACCAAACAGGCGTAGTTTTTCGTCAAGCAATACTCGAGCGCCTGATCCACGTTCACGGTTGACAAACATCACACCTTTTTTTGTTAAGTCCTCCCAGGAATTGATCGCCTTAGGGTTGCCTTTGGCCACATAAAAGCCTTCAAATCGGTAGGCGAGATTAATAAGTATAGTGCGGTGTCCAGGCAAGATGCGGCGAACATAGGGCACGTTATAAGTGTCACTGTCGCTGTCCCAAAGATGGGTGGTAACGGCGTTGGCACTGCCGCGGTAAAGGGCTAATAATCCGTCCAGACTGCCGCTGTAATTGCGAAGAAAAGATAGCTGTGGCAGTTGCTTCTCAAGATGACGGGTAAGAATATCGAGAATAATATCTTGGCCGCAAAGGATTAGCCCGTCTGGGGCCGTTTGCCGACCAGGTACGGTTGCAGTATCAAGTGGCGGTGTGCTAGATGCGCCTTTCGAGGTTTTAATATATACTTCTAGATCGGGGGCTTCGACTCGTACTTTGCGGCCAATGCGATAAGCTGGTAGATCACCACGCTTAATCATCTCATATACAGTAAAACGGGAAATTTTTAGTAGTTTAGATACTTCTTCGGGGGTATAGGAAATGGTTTCGTTCATGGAAACACCTCATCTAAGTTTGATATAGGTTGTATAATAAAAAAAATCTTAAAGTGTCTTGCAAATATATAACCGTGGATAGTATAATAACACCATAATGTAGTGTTTGGTTTTGTTAGTCGATGTTAGTTGTTGTATGCAGCTGATAAATAGAAATAACTATACTTTAATTGTAATTTGGCGACAATGTTGTGTCAACTAACATAGTTGTGTTTGGCTATGTTAGTTGACTTTTGTTGTTTGTTAATAAATATATAATTTTAGGGGGCAGATTGCAAATGAAAAAATGGATTTTATTAGCTATTACGTTAGTGATAGGCATAGTTTTGACTGGTTGTGGCGGAAATTCTCAGCCAAATCAGTCGGAAGCTAAGGTAGAACTTAATGTTTCAGCAGCTGTTAGCATGAAGGATGCATTAGCGGAAATTCAAAAGAACTATCAGGCGAAAAATCCTAATGTAACGTTAGTGTATAACCTTGGTGCCTCAGGGACATTGGAAAAACAGATCGAAGAAGGCGCGCCGGCAGATATCTTTATTTCGGCGGCAACTAAGCAAATGGACGACTTAGATGCAAAAAATCTTATTGATAAAGCTACGCGAAAAAATCTTTTAGAAAATAAGTTAGTGCTTGTTGTTGCACCGAACTCGACGTTAGCGATAGCTAAATTTGAAGACTTAGCTAAAAGCGAGGTGCAGAAGTTTGCGGTTGGTGAACCTAGTGTTGTGCCAGCGGGGCAGTATGCTAAAGAAGTATTAGAGAAGCTTGGCCTTTGGGCTGGAATAAAAGATAAAGCGGTATTAGCCAAAGACGTACGTACGGTGTTAACCTATGTGGAGACCAGTAATGTCGAAGCCGGTATCGTTTACAAGACTGATGCTGCTATAAGTGATAAGGTGAAAATTGTTGCTATTGCTCCGGAAGGCAGTCATAAGCCAATTGTGTATCCGGCAGCGATTCTAGCGGGAACTAAAGAACGAAAAGCGGCGGAAAACTTTTTAGCCTATTTAAGTGGTCCGGAAGGTCAGACGGTATTTGAAAAATACGGATTTACAATGGGTAAGTAAGCGATAATTATATGGCCACCAACCAATAGAAAAGGTGAACAAAGATGATTGAATGGCAGCCGATTATTTTGTCAGTAAAAGTTGCTTTAATGTCGCTGATATTTGTTGCGATCTTAGGAATTGCTTGTGCTTACGCGATGCGGCGATGGGAGTTTGGGGCTAAGGCTTTATTTGAGGCCCTATTCACGTTGCCGTTGGTGTTGCCGCCGGTGGTTACGGGTTTTCTGCTCTTGCTTCTGATTGGCAAGCGTGGCCCGCTAGGGTGGATTTTTAGTGAGTATTTTCATACCAAAATTATTTTCACCCCATATGCGGCAATTTTAGCTGGAACAGTGGTTGCTTTTCCGCTCATGTACCAAAGTACTAAAGCCGCCTTTCAGGGCGTTGATTGCCAATTTGAAGATGCTGCGAGGACGCTGGGGGCTAGTGAGTGGCGGGTATTTTGGACGGTAACTATGCCATTGGCGTGGCCTGGCCTTGTGGCTGGGTTGGTGCTGAGTTTTGCCCGGGCGTTAGGCGAATTCGGTGCTACTATCATGGTGGCTGGTAATATTCCGGGAAAAACTCAGACTTTACCGCTAGCGATATACTTTGCTGCTGAATCGAATGATTTAGGTACTGCCGGTCTTTATGTAGTAATTATCAGCGTTATCACCTTTACGGCAGTGTATTGGTTAAATGTTTGGACAAAAAATAGGGTAAAAGTGTCGGTCTACAGGGGGATGTTTTGATGCTAACTGTTGACATTATAAAAACCTTGCCTGACTTTAGGCTGCAATTGAATTTTACAGTAGCAAATAGTATTTTGGTGTTACTTGGCCCATCTGGCTGTGGTAAAACAACCACTTTACGTTGTATTGCTGGATTGACCTGCCCCGATGACGGCACAATTACTTTTGGCAAAGAGATTTTTTATTCTGGATCAAACCAGATTTTTGTTGCCCCTAAGGATCGCAATATTGGCTATATGTTTCAGGACTATGCCCTATTTCCGCATATGAATGTAAATAATAATATTTGGTATGGTGTAAAACAAAAGACTGTTGAAATTAAGCAAAGCTATGACAAGTTGGTTGAGTTATTAAAAATCGGGCATCTGGCCAATCGGGCAATTCACCAGCTTTCAGGTGGCGAGAAACAGCGGGTAGCCTTAGCAAGGGCACTGATAGCCCAGCCTAAAATATTACTGTTAGATGAGCCGTTGTCAGCGTTAGACTGTGATACTAGGCTGGAATTACGCAGTGAACTAAAAAAAATGCAAGCAATATCTAAGATCCCTTTTATATTGGTAACTCATGATTTAGAAGAAGCCCGATCCATGGGCGATCAGGTGTTGTTTATTGAACGTGGCTTGCAGGTGCCACCGTCAGCTCGCTGGAAAGAGTGTCTGTGTGGTCGCGAGAAACTAGGATAATAAATGACGCATTTTTTGCTTGAATGCGTAAATAATACTTTGATGTCATGCTAAGTAATGATATCAAAGTATTTTTTTGTGCCGTATAAATAAGGTGGAAATTGTGGCAGACTGCTAGATAATAAAGAAAAACTACCCTGCGATTTTGGCGTAAGAAAAATTTGGTAAAATAGACATGGTAATTATAGACATGTATTAATGGTAGTGATATAATGAAAACTCAACCTAAAAGATAAGTTGAGTTTTTATAGAAGATTTATGTTTAAGGAGTGAGTGAATGGATAAAACAAAAGCTCTAGGGGAGGAAAAGGTATCATCCCTGTTATGGAAGTTTTCAGGACCGGCTATATTTGCCATGATGGTAAATGCACTATATAATGTTGTGGATAGTATTTTTGTCGGGCATGGTGTGGGTGAGATTGGTCTTACTGCGGTTACTATCGCCTTTCCGATGATGATGGTATTGATGGCAATTGGCATGTTAATTGGTATGGGGTCATCGACCTTGGTTTCCATCAGGTTGGGAGAAAATAATAAAGAAGCAGCGGAATTAATTTTAGGTAATGCGTTTACCTTGATTATGGTCTTGGTTTTAGCAACAACCGCAGGTAGTTTGATTTTTCTTGATCCTATCCTAATTAAATTAGGCGCTGCTCCCGATGTTTTACCGTATGCTCGGGATTTTGCCAGGGTTGTCCTTGGTGGCAGTATTTTTATGCATATTAGTTTTGGCTTGAATAGTATTATCAGAGCACAAGGTGATCAAAATACGGCGGTAGCGACCATGCTGGTATCGGCGTTTCTGAATATGATTTTAAATCCACTGTTTATTATTGGTCTTCATATGGGGATCAAAGGGTCGGCATGGGCAACTGTTATTGCTCAGGCTGTTGCTGCTACTTGGGTTATGGTTTATTTTATTCGTGGCGGTGGCACGCTTAAACTTAAAATTAAATGTATTGGCTTGAGGCTGGATATAGCTGCGGGTATTTTCAAGATTGGCATGTCCGGATTTTTAATGCAAATTACTAATAGTTTGGTAATGGTTATTGTGAACTATCAATTAATCGCTCATGGCGGAAGTATTGCAATAGCGGCGTATGGTGTCCTTAATCGGATAATTATGATGACCTTGATGCCGGTATTGGGCATAATGCAGGGCGCTCAGCCAATCATTGGTTATAATTATGGGGCAAAAAAGCTTGGCCGAGTGATTACTACTTTAAAACTAGCAACACTCTCCACAACGGCAACCTGCGTAGTGTGTTTTATTTTGGTTGAACTATTCGCAGTGCAAATTATGCATGTCTTTAGTGATAATGCTGAATTAGCGACAGTGGGGGCGTATGCTATTAGGATTAATCTTTCGTTATTGCCACTGATTGGTTTCCAGATTGCTGGTGCTCAGTATTTCCAGGCTGTTGGCAAAGTAAATTACGCCATTGTACTTAATTTATTGCGGCAGGTAATTTTGTTGATACCGGTGGTTAGTATTCTGCCAGGTTTCATTGGCCTGATGGGAGTATGGCTGGCTGAACCGATTTCGGATTTAGGGGCGGCTATTATAACGGGTATATGTGTGGCTAGGGAACTTAAACGGCTATCTGCAGCACATAAGGCGGAACAATTGTTGCCAAGCTGAAAAACTATTAATTAAATAGCAGAAATTAAAGTCAAAATGCAGTCAACACAAATGTGTGGACTGCATTTTTTCATAGGTTAATCTGAATGTATAATTATATTGCTTCTGGGGTAGGGCTATCAAAGCATTTTAAAAATAGCGGAATTATCGGATTAGAGTTTTTACTTTTCCAGGCCATTACAACATCGACTGGGGCTGAATCTTCGCCAAGGTCAAGAAATTTGAGATCCGGTGTAGCATAGGCCTCTACGCAGCGCGGTAAAATCGAAATACCAATACCTGATTCAATAGACATGAGGACGGACTCCATAGAGCGATGCTGGCTAATTATTTTTGGCGTAATTCCGTGATTAGCAAATGCGGTAACCAATTGGTCAATAGGTTCTGGACCCTCGTCGCGTGACATAAAAACAAACTTTTCATCGGCGATTTCACAAAGGTCTATTTTTGTTTTATTGGCTAAGGGATGGTCATAGCGTACTACTGCGGCAAGAAAATCGGTATATAATGTTTTCCAGGAAAAGTCTTTAGGATTAAGATTAAAGGCCAGCAAACAGGCCGTATCAATGTGGCCTTGTTTGAGAGCATTAGTAAGCGGCCAAAGGGTATACTGGGTTAAACTAAGATCAATGTTAGCGTGGTTATGACGAAATTTGGTTACTATTGGGGGTAAAAATTTTTTCGCGGCTTCAGCCATAAATCCAATTTTAATATTGCCAATCATGCCGGAACGAACACGGCGCGTTGCTACTACCGCTTCTTCGGCTTTTGCCAGTATTTCATTAGCCTCTTTAAGAAAAACTTGTCCTGCTACTGTAAGCCGTATCGAGCGACCATTGCGATCGAATAATTTTACCGCTAGATACTCTTCGAGTTCGGCAATCTGCTGGCTTAAAGTTGGCTGAGTAATATAAAGATTTTTGGCGGCTTCGGTAAAATTAAGATGTTGTGCAGCGGCGATAAAATAACGTATTTGGCGTAATTCCATGGGTACCCCCCTTAAATCTAAAAAGGAAATGGTATATAATTCTGTATTTTTATTAAATTTGTATAACAGTATTTAATAATTAATATAATAGTTTGGTCATCTATACAATTATAACAAAATAGACCGGAAAAAGAAATGATCTGGGCATACTTCTTAATTAGAGAAGGAGTTATGTTGTGCGGCTGGTAGCTGTGGCTATCCGGAAAGTATCATGAGTATCTTTCTCAGCCGGATATTACTCTGAGTGTAATGGCACAGTTAATCTTGATGCAGGTGTAGTTGTAACTAAAACGGCCAGCGAAATTAAATATATTTCTGGAATAAATGAAGTTTAAATGGAGGATTTTAACTTTTGGTGTAGTATTAAACGGAGTAAGAAGTATTACAATATATTCAGATAAATTTGCTTGAGGTCTCCTTTTATTCAATAGGTCTTATCTATCGGATAAAAGGAATAAACTATTTCCACTAAGGTGGCAGAAAGCGTTATTATAAATGAGGAATATGATTGAATAATTAAATTATTTCCGAGTAAGTTCAGCAAGTAACAAAGTTGCCTGCTTGAATTTAGTTTATAAACATTAATTATTTGGAGGAATACAAAAATGGGAAAAAAAGTATTTGTTGATCTGGCGCATCCTTTCAGTGCAGAAATTCCCCGCTGGCCTTATTTTGACAAGCCGGTAATCGATAATACGCACACCTTGGCTAAGGGTGGCGTTCTGACGCAGAAGATCACCTGCACTATGCATACCGGTACACATTGTGATGCTCCCCGTCACGTTATGGAAAAAGAGTTTGATGGCAGAAGAGCTCGTTACACTCACGAGATGCCGATTGATGCTTACACTGGTGATGCCGTTTGCCTCCCCATCGAAATTGAACCTTGGGGTTTGATTGGTCCGAAACATCTTGAAGCTGCCTGTGCAAAAGTAGGTATCAAACCGAGCGAACTGGAAGGCATGGTTGTTTGTCTGAACACTGGTATGCATCGCAAGTTCGATGACTCCAAGGAGTATTATCATTACTCTTGCGGTACTGGCATTGAGGCTGGCAAGTGGTTTGTTGAGCACAAGGTTAAGTGTGTCGCTATGGATAGCCAGGCTCTGGACCATCCTCTTCACACCGCTATGGGCAACAACGGCATGACTCGTATGAACCTGCTCGGCGCTTCAGGTAAACCTATTACTGAAGAATATACCGAAAAGTTCGGTATTGAAGCATATGCTGAATTCGATAAAGAAACCTACATCAAAGTTCATGGTAAAGAAGCATACGATAAGAAATTCGGTGAGTTGGAAGCAATCGGTTGCTGGGGTACTTGGGAGCCTTGCCATAAGTACTTGCTAGGTCATGGCATCGTCGGCATTGAGAATCTTGGCGGCGATCTGGATAAGGTTTCTGGTAAGCGCTTCAGACTGTACTGTTTCCCGCTTCGTTGGTACTTAGGCGATGGTTCAATGGCTCGCGTTGTTGCTGAAATAGATGAAGATGATCTAAACAAAGTACCAGACAGAGTATACACTTACGGCGGAAATATCTGATCGCAAACAGGCCGTAGCTGCAAACTTATAAGCTAAGCGTAGTAGTGTAAATATTAATAAATTATATGAAAAGGAGAGAGTAGCATGATTGATAAGCAATTTGTGAATAACCTTTTTGATGTTAAGGGAAAAGTAGCGGTGATTACAGGTGCTACCGGAGCATTGGGAAAAGCTGTTGCTCGTGGTTATGGTCTTGCCGGGATGAAGGTATTTGTTACCGGTCGTGGTGACGATAAATGTCAAGCTCTTTGCAAGGAATTGGCTGCCCAGGGTATTGACTGTGCATATTCAACTGGCGATCCAGCCGTAGAAGCGGATGTAATCAAGATAGTAAATGCTGCAGTGGCTAAATATGGGGAAATCAATGTATTGGTTACCGCTGCCGGCTATAACCACGCACAGCCGATTCTTGAACAGGACTTGGCTGAATGGCAAAAAATTATGAATTCCGATGTTCAAGGGACTTGGCTGTTCTGCAAATACGTCGGTGAGCAAATGGTTAAGCAGGGTAAAGGCGGCAAAGTGATTCTGGTATCTTCCGCCCGCTCCAAAGCTGGCATGGCTGGTTATACTGGCTACTGCACAGCTAAAGGCGGTATTGACCTTATGGCTCAATCCCTGGCTTGCGAATGGTCGGAAAAATATAAGATTAATGTTAACACCATTAATCCGACAGTGTTCCGTTCGGATTTGACGGAATGGATGTTTGATCCAGAAAGCGCTGTTTACAAAAACTTCTTAAAACGTTTGCCGATCGGTCGTCTTGGCGAACCGGAAGATTTTGTTGGACCGTGCATCTTCCTTGCTTCAAGCGCCAGCGACTTTATGACAGGTGCCAATGTTGCCACTGAAGGCGGCTACTGGGCTTGTTAATAAATGTAAATTAATTGGAAATCCTCCAGTATTATACTGGAGGATTTCTTTTTTGCTCTAAATGAAGGTAAAACTATCATTTTGGCAGGATTTAGCAGCATAAAAGTGCAATAATATACATTAACAACGATTTATCTGTTGGCGCTAAGTTGAGTATCTTCATGATGTTAGGAGTGATATTTTGAAGTTTATTGTTGAACAAAAAGTCTTTGACCAATTAGAAGATGTTTGCTTCGGTGTTGTATTTGCCAAAGACATTAATAATCGAACTAATATTAATCAAGTTAGCCAACTGCTTACTAGCAGCATTCAACAAATTGAGGCCCAATTTGCTAGCCAAAAGGTCAAAGAGGCAGAAAAAATTATGCCTTATCGTCAAGCGTACAGCAAATTGGGGATAAACCCTAATAAATTTATGAGTTCAATTGAGGCCTTGGCCTCAAGAATTTCGAAAAAGAAGGGCTTTCCTGAAATTAATCCAATTGTGGATTTGGGGAATGCTATATCGTTAAAGTATCTTGTACCGCTGGGGGCACATGATGTCGACAGTGCAACAGGCGATATTGTGGTGAGATTTTCTCATATGGGGGACAAGTTCATTCCGTTTGGCGAAGAAGCAGTCGAAGTATTGGAAGAAGGCGAACTTATCTATGCGGCGGGCGATCAAGTAAAAACTCGGCGGTGGATATGGAGACAAAGTGAGGCTGGTAAAATTACTGAAGATAGTCGGAATATATTTTTCCCGATTGATGGATTTAATGGGAAAAATAGAGATAGCGTTATTGCGGCCAGGGATGAGCTTGCTGACTTGTTAAAAAGTTTATTTTGCAGTGAAGTTCAAGTCGGTTTTGTGGACCGGGAAAATCCGCAGCTAACTTTTAAATAATAAAAGAATTTAAATTATACTGTTAGGCAGTGTTTAGAAAAGGGGAATACAGTTGATGAGGGCGACGGGTATTTGTTTGGGAGCATCCCGGATAAGCTTGGCGGTTATTGAACAGAAAAATTCAGGGATAGAAATTATTCGAACTGACTCGCGGTCACATGACGGAAATATCGTGAATGTACTTGGGGCTATGCTGGAGGCGTTGGGCGGCCTAGATATTGGTCGAATGGCTGTTACTGGACGAAAATTTCGCAATTTAATTAATTTGCCGTCAATAGCTGAAGCTGAAGCCGTGGAAATTGCTTATAGTAAGTTGAAAAGTAGTTATCCAGAGTGTGATGGAATTGTCTCTGCTGGCGGAGAAAATTTCATGACTTATCAGTTAAACCGCCGGGGACAGATTGTAAATGTAATTACCGGTAATAAGTGTGCTTCAGGAACCGGCGAATTCTTTTTACAACAGTTAAAAAGAATGAATTTATCTATTGACGAAGCGTTAGAAAGCGCTGCGGTCGAGGCTAAAGAGCCGTACTCTGTAGCTGGGCGGTGCTCGGTTTTTTGTAAAAGTGATTGTACGCATGCTTTAAACAAAGGGGCAGCCAAGGGCAAAATAGTAGCTGGCTTGTGCAAAATGATGGCGGTGAAGATTATTGAATTATTAAAAAAGTGTCCAGCACACGATTATTTGCTTATTGGCGGTACGGCCCAGAATAAGGTAATGGTTGATTATATTTCAGGAGATTCGCTTAAGGATAAACGGTTGTATGTAGCTGATGAGGCTGCGTATTTTGAAGCATTTGGCGCTGCAGTATGGGCTGTTGCTAATGGCGTTCGGCCCCAAAATTTTAGTATCAATACTTTGGTTGCTGCTGGCAATGATACTGGTACGTTCAAATTTCTTCCGGCTATAAGTCAGGCGGCGGATAAAGTAGCGTTTAAAACAGTGCCGACTGCTGAGGCCCGGAAAGGTGATCGGGCTATTGTTGGTTTAGATGTTGGTTCTACGACAACTAAGGCTGTAGTTATGCGCACTAATGATAATGCTATTTTAGGGTCGGTTTATTTGCGTACCAATGGTGATCCGGTGGGCGCGGCCCGGCGGTGTTATCAGGAACTGCTAAATCAGGTAGGTACGCTGGCGGTAATTGATGGGCTGGGGGTTACTGGTTCAGGACGGCAAATTGCCGGACTGCATGCTGATACTGAAGGGGTTATCAATGAAATTATTGCTCATGCTACGGCGGCGGTGCATTTTGATCCGGAAGTTGATACTATTTTTGAAATCGGCGGGCAGGATGCAAAGTATACCTATATTACTAATGGGGTTCCTTCTGATTATGCGATGAATGAGGCTTGTTCAGCTGGGACCGGTTCTTTTTTAGAGGAAGCGGCCAAAGAGTCGATGGGGATTGATACTATAGAGATTGCGAACATTGCGCTAAACAGTAAACGACCGCCGAATTTTAATGACCAGTGTGCGGCATTTATTGGCAGTGATATTAAGACGGCGATTCAAGAAGGAATTCAACGAGAAGATATTGTTGGTGGCTTGGTATATTCCATCTGTCAAAATTATGTTAATCGGGTAAAGGGAAGCCGAATTATTGGTAAAAAGATATTTATGCAAGGCGGAGTATGCTATAACAAGGCTGTGCCGATGGCGATGGCCGCTCTTATTGGCAAAGAAATTATTGTTCCGCCTGAACCAGGGTTAATGGGGGCGTATGGAGTAGCGCTTGCGGTAAAACAAAAAATAGCTCTTGGTTTATTAACGGAAAAATCGTTTAAGCTTCAGGACCTTGCTGCCCGTGAAGTGAGCTATAAAACTCCGTTTATTTGCAGTGGGGGCAAAGAAAAATGTGACCGCAAATGTACAATAAATATTATTGAAATTGATGGGGCCAACTATCCGTTTGGTGGTGCTTGTAATAAGTATGTAAATATCCGGAGAAAAGTTGATTTTGATTTAACGGAACTTGACCTTGTGCAGCTGCGGGAACAATTAATATTCGAACAGTACGCTGTAAGGCATGAGGAAAAAGTTGGGGCTAAGCGAGTGGGAATATTAAAATCGCTGTTGGTAAATAGCCTATATCCGTTATATTATAACTTTTTTGCTGAACTTGGTCTGGAAGTGGTTTTAAGTGATGTTTCTGATGATGCCGGGCGTGAACGGCGCGGGGCGGCATTTTGTTATCCGGTGGAATTAGCGCATGGCTTTATGGAAAACCTCTTAAAGAGCAAACCAGACTATATTTTTTTACCTAATGTAATTGGTATGCCAGTAGAAAATGGTATTGAAGCAAGTGTTACTTGTCCGTTGGTGCAAGGCGAGACGTATTATCTCAAGTCGGCGTTTGAAGAACTGAGTACATGTAAGGTGCTTAGTCCGATTTTAGATTTTTCCAATGGTTACGAACATATTAGCAAGGAATTTATAAAGATCGGGCAAAGCTTGGGCTTTAGCAGTAAAACCAGTAAACAAGCTTTTAACGTGGCTGTTGCTAAACAAACGGCTTGCGGTCGGGAAATGCGGAGAATCGGCAGCAAAGTGCTGAGTGAGTTGGAAAAACATCCCGAAAAACAGGCAATAGTGCTATTGGGACGTCCATACAATGCTCTAACCCGTGATGTTAATATCGGCATTCCTAGCAAATTTGCTTCGCGTGGTTGGTTAATTATTCCGTGGGATTTTCTTAGCTATGGGAAAGAAGAACCTTTTGAACGCATGTTTTGGGCAATGGGTCAAATGCTGATGAAGACTGCCCGCCTAGTGGTAAGACATCCCCAATTGTTTGCTACCTACATAACAAATTTTAGCTGTGGTCCGGATAGCTTTTTACTTAGTTATTTTCGGGACACCATGGGGCAAAAACCGTCACTAACATTAGAGTTAGATAGTCATACAGCTGATGCGGGAGTTGATACCAGAATCGAAGCTTTTCTGGATGTCATTTCCGGCTATATTGAATTGAGAAAACATGCTGCAGCTGGATTGACGATGTCAGCCAAGAGTGGCTTAGACACTGAAATTAAGGATGGTAAGGCTTGGATCGTTGATCAGCAGGGTAATCGATATGATCTTCGCGATGAACGGGTTGTTGTTAAAGTACCGTCGATGGGCAATGTTGGTTCGCGCTTAGTTGCGGCTAGCATGCGGCATATTGGCATTAATGCCACATATCTGGAACCACCGCGCGAGGAAGAGCTGGCAATTGGGCGGGCTAATTCCTCGTGCAAGGAATGCTTGCCATTTACGTTGGTCGCGGGGGGGATATTAAATGATGCTGTTAAGCAGGACCCGGATAAGTTATTAGTGTATTTTTTTGCGGATAGTTCAGGTCCATGCCGGTTTGGCCAATACCATGTTCAAGTGAAAAATGTATTAGCGAAAAATAATCTTAATAATGTCGCGGTCTTGCCGTTAACTTCAGACAACGGTTATTCGGGAATGGGATTGCCGTTTCAGCTTAGAGCCTGGCAGTCGCTGGTGTTGGCTGAAGTATTAGATGATATTTATGGGGCGTTGTTAGTATTAGCGACCGATAAGAATAAAGCCTGTGCGCTATTTGAGGCTTCACTTGAGCGGATTGAAGCGGCTGTTGTGAACCAGTCCTGGAAAGGACTGAAACGGGTACTGAGAGAAGAAGCCCGCAGCTTGGCGGCGATTCCGCGTAAGGATGAGTTGAGTAACGCTGTAAAGGTAGCCTTAATCGGGGAAATTTATGTGCGCACCGATGGGCTTTCGCGGCAGTTTTTAGTAGAACGGCTGGCTGATAAAGGAATTATTTCTAAAGTCGCCCCGATTACTGAGTTTATATACTTTTGTGATTATATCTTGCAAAAGGGCATTTATCATGTAAAATCATCCAAGACGGAACGTCTGGCATCGGTTATAAAGGGTTTTGTTAAACAACATTATGAACGGCAAATCAAAGAAATAATGGCTGAATCGATGTTGTATGAAATGCATATGATTAATATTCCTCAGTTAGTGGATAGTGCGAAAGACTTGATTGGTCCGGAGTTCACGGCTGGCGATACCTTGCTTACGGTAGGGGCGGCGCTCAATGACATTATCGATGAAGTGGCAGGAGTTCTTTCCATTGGTCCATTTGGTTGTATGCCTTGCCGGGTTTCAGAGGCTATTATCGGTAAAACCGTTGACAATGAAAAACTTAAAATCGCTCATAATAAGTCGTTAGTGGCTGAGGTAATGGAGAAATATCCAGCGTTGCCGTTTTTGTCAATTGAAAGTGACGGTAATCCATTTCCTCAAGTTATTGAAGCTAAATTAGAAATATTCTCGATGCAAGTGGCTAGAGTTCATCAAGCCATCATGGAAGTCCGGCTAAAAGGTCAAAATAACGCGTAAAAAACAAATTGCTGCAATCTTTTTTTCACTTATGTCTGATATATATTTACGCTACGATAGCAAGTTAGTGTAGGGGGCGTAAGCGTGAGTCCATTTATTGGTATTACGGCGAGTGTACTGGTGCGGAATGACGGTTGGTTGACTGGCGGCGAGCGAGTTTATGTCAACCGCGACTATATTGAAGCAATAATTGAAGTTGGGGGCGTACCGTTAATTTTGCCAGAGGTGGCTGATTACAACGCGGTTGAGCAGCAGGTCAGACTTGTAGATGGTCTTGTTTTTTCGGGTGGTTATGATGTTGATCCTGAATACTATGGTGAGCAGCCCCTGCCTGAGCTGGGACCGGTTTTTCCGCAACGGGATCAATACGAAGTAACACTGCTAGAAATAGCAGGTCGCCACAAAAAACCTGTTTTGGGTATTTGCCGTGGACTTCAGATTATTAATGTCGCGTTTGGCGGAACGTTATATCAGGATTTGTCGCTTGTGAATAAGCCGATTGTCCAGCATGAGCAAAATTCTAAAAAAGATGTGCGGGGGCATAGTGTGAGGCTAGCTGCAGGGACGGTTCTTAGTGATATTTTGGGGGGGGCGGAGGTTCGGACCAATAGCTTTCACCACCAGGCGATTAAAGGGGTAGCAACGGGATTTACAGTAAATGCTGAAGCGCAGGACGGAGTAGTAGAAGGTATTGAGAATTCGGCTGGTACTATATTGGGGGTGCAGTGGCATCCGGAAATGATGATCGGAAAATTTCCAGCGATGCTGGGGATATTTCGTTGGTTAGTGGCGAAGGCTCAATAAATAATAAAAAAAATTGCCGGGTGCAGTTAATTGCACCTGGCAATTTTTGTGGGATATTTTTGTTAGTAATGAAATAGGGTAAAAATTTAGCGCTAAGGACAAAGACTGCAGGAATTAGTAGAAATGTGTCATATTTAATATAGAAAGTTCAACTAATTTCAAATGGAGGCGTCACAATGAAATCATTGCTTTTGAAAAAAGCAAAATATCTGCTGCTTTGTGCTATTATTTTGTGTTGGTTCACTTCGGCGATAACGGCAGAATGCGCTCCGAAACGAATTGGTGTTACTCAATTTGAGTCTAATAATTTTCAGATAAACCTTCCTGATGGTCAATGTTATGATATTGGCCTAGGCGCGTCGGATATGTTGACCACGGAATTGTCTAAGAATAAAAATTTTGAAGTGGTTGAACGCGAACAAATTAAATCGGTGTTAAAGGAACAGGCTTTTGGACTTTCGGGAGCGGTGGATATGGCCACCTCTGCTAAACTGGGACAGCTATTGGGTCTCAAATACATAGTTTATGGAAAAATACTATCGGCTGGAGCAGAAGATAAAAGTACAGAATTATTGGGTGTAAGGATTAATAAGTTGTCGGTAAAAGTTCAGGTTTCTGTCCGGATGATTGACACTACTACGGGTGCTATTGTGTGGGCCGATCAAGTGGAAGGAAAGGTAGATAAGAAGGGAGTAAAAATTGACGGTGTTGGTTCCACAAGAACTCAAGTAAGTGCCAGTATTTATGACGAAGCTATTCGTAGTGCGATAAGTCAGATTGTTGAGCGCATTGGACGCGCAAGCCCAACCGAAGGTGCCATAGCCAAAGTAATTGGTAAGAAAGTATTTATTGATATTGGAATAGAGCAGGGTGTACAGCCGGGACAAACTTTCGTGGTTTACCGGGAAGGTGAAGTAATAACGAACGCCTCTGGTGAAATTATTGGTGTAGATAAGAACGATATTTGTACATTGAAAATTGTCAGAGTTGAAGGTAATATGTCTATCGCTGAAATCGTAGACCAAAAACCGCTATTTATTCAGCAAGGCGATCGTGTTCACTCTATTTAAAGGAGTTTAGCCGGCATGAAATTAATCTTGCAGCGTATTTTATTAACTTTAATTATTTGTATAGCTCTTTGCCAAATCGCGATGGCGCAGGAAATCACGGTGGAGGGGCAAGGAACTACGCGCGATGGAGCTATCGCGGACGCTTTACGGGGGGCGGTTGAACAGGCCGTCGGGGTTTTTCTGGATTCTACCACGGTAAGTAATAATTATCAAATTATTAGCGATGAAATTTATATTAACTCGCAAGGATTTATTCAAGACTATCGGGTGCTTAGTGAAAAAAAGGGAACCCCGTACGTCGTGACAATTCAGGCGATAGTTAATACAACGCCAAATTCTGAACTTTATACGCGGTTACAAAAACTTCACCTAATTGAAACGATGTTGCGCAATCCCCGAATCGCGGTAATCATCCCCGAGTCTTTCCAGCAAACAGCGTTGCCAACTGCTGCCTGTGAAACCGCGGTAATGCAAAAGCTACGTGAAAGTGGGTTTAAGCATGTTTTTGATTCCCAGCAGGTATCTTTTAATAAAAATAAACAGTTGATTGAAAGTATATTAGCAGGGAATTTGCAAGATGCAAAAACCTTAATAACTACCGATGAGTTAGATTTTATCATTGTTGGACGAGCAATTAGCCAATATGTCGGCGATCTTTATGATAGTGGCGTAAAATCAAGCCGAGCGCATGTTGATGCGAGAATATTAAAGGTAGATACTGGCGAAATTATTGCGGTTCAAACGGCTGATGCCAGTGGTGTGGATATTGCTTCGCGAAACGCCGCGACAAAAGCGTTAATGACGGCAGGAAGTCAATTGGGCGATACGCTAATACCTCAGCTTATGCAATATGCCGCGGACCCTGATAAGCCAATAATGCTAGTCTTTAAACAGGCCAGCTTTCAAAAACTCAGTGTAGTACAAAATCTTCTAAAAGAAATTCCTGGCGTAAGATCGGTGATTCTTCGTTCTTATAGTCAGGGAATAGCTGAAATTACAGTAACTTATCCAGGGGCGACAAAAACACTAATTGATGCGATCGAAAACGCAGCCCAATTCTCGGTTAAGATAATCAATATTACCAATAGCACCGCTGAGCTAACCTTTTAAAAAAGTAACCGATAATCTATAATAATAAATGGAGAGGGTGTTATTATGTTGAAACGAAAAGTAGTAATTTGTTTCCTGGTTGCTTTAGTAGCCGTATTAGGAAGTGCCTGCCAAGCTAACCCGTTAAATGTTATTGTAAATAGCAATGTACCGTTGGAATTGACCAGTGCCAAAGGATTAATTGGCTGGGATCAAGGCAATCAGGGGACGATTGAGGCTATTGGAACAGGGCTTCCACCGGCTAATGCAAGGTCACAGGCCCAGGCTAAACTGCTTGCTAGGCGTGCAGCCCTTATTGATGCGTATCGAAACCTGACGGAAGTAATAAACGGTGTTCAGGTAGATAGTCAGACGACTATACAAAATTTGGAAATAACCAGTGACGTTGTAACAACTAGGGTATCAGGCTTAATTAAAGGAGCTCGAATTATTAAAGAATTGCCGCAAAGCGACGGGTCATATATTGTTGTCATAAGTGTAAATATGTATGGAGAAAACAGTGTAGCCGATATTGCTCTTAATGCAGTAAAGCCAGCACAAATTATGGATTTCCCCCAGCCTTCGCCCAGTTTTGTCCCTGCTGTAGATGTTCAGAGGAGTAATCTGCCAAGTAATGCTTATACCGGCGTTATTATCGATGCACGGGGTATGGGGGGGGAATCAACCTTTTCACCGCGTATTTATGATGAAAGCGGCAGAATTGTTTATGGCAATCAGTATATTAATATTGACTTTGCTATTAGCCAGGGCATGGTGGAATATACGCGGGATGGCGATATGTACACCAGTGCCGTTCAGGGAAAATCGCGCGCCGGTAACCGGCCGTTGATTATCAAAGCCCTTAAGGTAGTAGATAATAGCTGTAATCTTGTAATCAGTAATGCTGACGCTGAGAATATTCTTTCCCAGAATGTAGTAGGAAATTTCTTGAAAAATTGTGCGGTGGTTTTTGCTATTTAACTAAAATTTATTGATAATATAAACAAGCCTTGTTACTTTGTCAAAAGCAACAAGGCTTGTTTATATTATATTTTAAAATTAACAGAGGAAGAATTAACAGGATAAAGAATTTTATTTTAAAGAGGTGAAAGGATGAATATACAAATATTCGGTGTAAAAAAATGTCGTGATACTCAGAAGGCTGAACGATTTTTCAAGGAGCGGGCGATAAAATATCAATTCGTCGACTTAAATATTCGTGGTCTTAGTAGAGGGGAGTTGGATAGAGTCAAAGCGGTTGTCGGACTAGAAAACCTTATCGATAAAACTGGTAAGGAGTATGCTAAGCGTAATTTAAAATACATGGTACATAATGTAGAAGAACAACTGTTGACTTATCCGCTACTACTTAAAACCCCGATTGTTCGCAACGGTTCCAGCGCAACTATTGGTTATCAGCCGGAAATATGGGGCAAGTGGGAGTGAGGAACGGAGTGGCTTAACGATCTTCGAGAGGAAGCCAAACTGCATTACGTTTGCCGATATAATGAGCTCTAGGACGGATAAGTTTATTGTTGGCATGCTGCTCTAGAATGTGGGCGATCCAGCCGCTAGAACGGCTAAGGGCAAAGACGAGGGTAAACATATCCCGTGGTATGCCAATATATGTATAAACTGAGGCGGAAAAGAAATCAACATTGGGAAGTAATCCTTTACGTTCTTTGACGATCTCAGCAATTTTTATTGAAATATCATACCAGTGGGTATTTTGTTGCCATTCAGCGAGTTCATGAGCAAGCTTTTGCAAATGTTTAGCCCGGGGATCACCGTGTTTATATACTCGGTGGCCAAAGCCCATGATTCGGCCTTTGTTGTTAATTTTTTCGGTAATATAGGCTTCAACTTGATCAACATCCCCGATCGCTTCAAGCATGTTGGCAACTTGTTCGTTTGCATTGCCGTGCAAGGGACCTTTTAGGGTGCCAATAGCCGAAACAATACCGGAGTACATATCGGACATGGTCGAGACCGTTACCCGAGCGGCAAAGGTTGAAGCGTTGAGTTCGTGTTCGGCATGAAGAATAAGGCATTTATCAAGAGCTTTAGTGGCAATTTCGGAGGGCTTTTCGCCGGTTAACAGCCACAGAAACAGTTCCGCCAGTGAGGTTGGTTGGATGGTAGTAACATCGACAGGCTCAAGACTGTTGCGGATACGGTCAATTGCGGCAATGATTGCGGTAAATTTCGAGATGATACGGATGGCTTTAAGACTGTCAGCATCAGGAGATGGATCCATTACATTATCATCAAAGTGAGTAAGAAAAGAAACCGCAGTTCTGAGTTTGGCCATGCAATTTCCCCAAGGGGCATATAAAGATAAAAGATTATAAATTTTTTCTGGCAGTACTGCATTTTCAATCAGATTAGTTCTTAGCGTATCGAGTTGAATTTTATTAGGCAGTCGGCCATGCCACAAAAGGTAGATTACTTCTTCAAAAGAGGCATTTTCGGCCAATTTATCGATAGAAAAACCTCGATAACAAAGTACACCATTTTCTATAGAACAAATGGAAGATTCACAAGCAATAATATCTGCTAATCCCGACATTATTACGACCGCCTTTCTATATTAAATATATTTAGTGCATTAGGGGCATACTATTGTGTTTAGTATTAATACATGATTATACCTGTATATTTTGGTATAATCAATAGCTTAATGAAAAATATACAATAAACAATTTAAAAAGAGGAACTTTCAGGAGATTTGTATCAAAATAAGGTACAGAATATAAACTTTTTGCTAAAAACAGAGTAAAATAATGCTATTCATCTGCATAAATATACATATAAGTGCATTGCGAAAAAAACAAGATAAATTTATTGACAATAAAATCCGGAGAGTGTTATTATGTAAAAAATTAAATATACGTAAAATTTTTTTATCATGAGAGGTTGAGGGACTGGCCCGATGATACCCGGCAACCAGCGTTTTCAAGATGCAAGGTGCCAATTCCAGCAGGAGTAATCCTGATAGATGAGAAGGAATGTAGGTAATTGCGGACTCCTTTTCTTTAAGGGAGTTTATTTTTTATAATATGGAGGTAGAAAAATGAGTTTACCGGATAATCTACAGTTTGATACGTTGGCTATTCATGCGGGACAGCAACCTGATCCTACTACAGGATCGCGAGCTGTTCCGATTTATCAGACAACCGCTTATAATTTTCGGGACGCCGAACATGCTGCTAATCTGTTTGAATTAAAAGAAGCTGGCAATATTTATACCAGACTTATGAATCCGACTAGCGATGTGCTTGAACAAAGAATTAGCGCTCTTGAAGGTGGGGTAGGTGCGGTTGCTTTTGCCTCAGGCCATGCTGCTATCAATGCTACTTTGTTTAATATTGTTCAGGCTGGTGATGAAATTGTAAGCTCAACAACCCTTTATGGCGGAACGTATAATATGTTTGCTCATACTTTACCTCGGCTGGGGGTAAAGGTTAATTTTGTTGATGCTGCTAATCCTGAAAATTTTGCCAAAGCTATTACTCCTAAAACCAAGGCTCTATACGCCGAAGTCATTGGCAATCCTAAAATAGATGTACTTGATATTGCGCGGGTGGCAGAAATTGCCCACACTAACGGGGTGCCATTAATTATCGACAGTACTTTTGCAACGCCGTATCTTTGTCGACCAATTGATTACGGAGCAGACCTTGTCATCCATTCGGCAACAAAATTTATTGGTGGGCATGGCACTTCAATGGGGGGACTGGTAGTTGATGCTGGTAAGTTTAATTGGGATAATGGTAAATTTCCTACTTTAAGCGAACCTGATCCTAGCTATCATGATATGCGCTATACGGAAGTGGCTGGACCACAGGCGTTTATTGTTCGGCTAAGAACCCAAATTTTACGTGATTTTGGTGCCTGTATTAGCCCATTTAACAGTTTCTTATTGTTGACAGGATTAGAAACGCTTCATCTCAGAATGCAGCGGCACAGTGACAATGCTTTAGCGGTAGCTGAATTTTTGGCTAGCCATGAGGGAGTTGCTTGGGTGAGTTATCCGGGGTTGGCATCACATCCAGACCACAGTAAGTCCGTTAAGTATATGCCTAAAGGCGCTGGGGCTATGCTAACTTTTGGTATAAAAGGTGGACTTGAAGCGGGGCGAAAGTTTATTAATGCATTAAAGCTGTTCTCCTTGGTGGCTAATGTTGGTGATGCTAAGTCGCTGGTTATCCATCCGGCAAGTACGACTCATTCCCAGCTGACATCGGAGCAAAGAGTAGCTGCTGGGGTACCCGACGATATGGTCAGGTTATCGATTGGTATTGAAGATAAAGTTGATTTGCTTAAGGACTTGGCGCAGGCTATTATTGCTGCCAAATAGGATAATTTGGATTGACGTAGTTTATAAAAATCAGGACTGTCTTTCTTGAAAAGATAGTCCTGATTTTTTATAAATTAGCAAATAAGAGGGTAAAGTAGAAAAACAATTTGTTGACAAATATTTGGTAGAATTATAAAATTATATATGAACATATATTCATATATTGGCGGTGAGTGTAGAATTGTTAGAACAAAATTGTGATGTTTGTCAACAACTTTGTGAGCATCCGCAAGCTATATGCCTGGCCAAGGCGGAAGCCTTGTTTGACCAAGATGCTAATATGTTGGCTGATACCTTTAAAATTCTAGGGGATTCAACAAGAGTAAAAATTTTAGATATGTTGTCACACCGTGAACTTTGTGTGTGTGATATTGCTGCGGTTAGCGGGATGAGTCAATCGGCGGTATCCCATCAACTCCGGCTGCTAAGGGGAGCGCGGTTGGTGAAGTATCGGCGCGAGGGAAAAATGGTGTGGTATACTTTGGATGATAATCATGTATTAACCTTACTTGCTGTAGGTATTCAACATATTAAACATGGACAGGGAGAGTAATATGGTTGCTAATAGCAGATGCGGTGGTGAGTGTAAGTGTCATTCGAAAGTGGAGTCGGCTAATTTGCCTGCTTGCGGCACAGCCGATATTGCAGGAGCCGAGGTTGTTTTAGTAATAAGCGGATTAGATTGCGCCGATTGTGCCGCTAAATTAGAAAAAAGCGTTAGCCGAGTGCAAGGCGTATTAAGTGCGAAACTAAATTTTGCTGTAGGCAGATTAAATGTGAGTTATGATGATGCCAAAGTAAAGCCTTCGGACATTATTGGCGTTATTACCAGCTTAGGCTATCAAGCTGAAATTCTAGACAAATTTGTGGGAACGGGCAAGTTGCTAACCCCGTGGTGGCTGGAAAAGCGTCAAATGGCTACTGGGGTAGCAGGAGTTTTGATTATAAGTGCTTATCTATTGGAATGGCTGGGGGTTACTGGTGGGAGTATCGTCTGTCTCTATGCGGTAGCAGCAGGTGCTGGTGGTTACCATGCCGCCCGAGCTGGCTTAAACAGTCTGCGGTATTTGACGCCGGATATGAATTTTCTAATGACGGTAGCGGTGCTGGGGGCTTTTGCGATTGGCGAAAGCAGTGAAGGGGCGATGGTAGCGTTCTTGTTTGCTGTTGGTAATACTTTGCAGATGTATACTATGAACAAAACTCGCCAATCAATCCGAATGCTTATGGAGGTTGCGCCACCGGATGCGCTGGTAAAACGGGCTGGGGCAGAAACTAGGCTTGTGGTAGAAGATATTATTGTAGGTGATACGTTGGTGGTTAAGCCCGGCGAACGCATTGCCATGGATGGAATAATAACCGTAGGTTCGTCGATGGTTAATGAAGCAGCCATTACCGGTGAAGCAATGCCGGTGGATAAGACCGTTGGTCAGGTGGTGTATGCTGGAACGGTAAATGGTAATGGCGTGATTGAAGTGATAGTGACTAAGTTAGCCAAAGATTCAACCTTGACCAGGATAATGGAATTGGTCGAGGAAGCACAGGCGACCAAGGCTCCTTCTCAGCAGTTTGTTGATACTTTCGCCAAGTATTACACTCCGGTTGTACTTGTGACTGCGTTGGCAGTTATGACTCTGCCAACTATTGTTTGGCAGCAACCATTTAATCCGTGGTTTTATAAGGGATTGGTGCTACTAGTCATTTCCTGCCCTTGTGCGCTGGTAATTTCAACTCCGGTTTCGATTGTAGCTGCAATCGGGAATGCATCCCGTCAAGGTGTATTAATCAAGGGTGGAATATACCTTGAACAAATGGGCGCAATTAAAGCAATGGCGTTTGATAAAACTGGGACCCTTACAATTGGACGACCAGAAGTAACCACGGTAGTGCCTTTGGCGGAAGCAAATGAAGCTGAAATTTTGGCGTTGGCAGCGGGGGTGGAAAGACTGTCAGAACATCCTTTGGCGAAGGCTGTTTTGGAAAAAAACAATTATAATACAAAGTATCTTGGCCAAAATTTTCAAGCCCTGCCGGGAAAAGGGGCAAAGGCGGATATTGATGGTCAGATGGTCTATGTAGGTAATAGTCAATTATTTAACGAACTGGGCCATGACCAAGAAAAATATAGCCAGTCAGTCAGCCAGCTTGAGGAAACTGGACATACGGTTATGCTAGTAGGCACGCAAACAAGTCTCTATGGTCTAATTGCTGTAGCGGATACAATTCGGCCCAATACTGAGCGGGCGCTTAACCGGCTAAAACAGGCCGGCATCCGGCAGCTTGTCATGCTGACCGGAGATAACCCTCGTGCGGCTAAAAATATTGCAAATCAGGTGGGGATAGATGATTTTTTTGGTCAGTTGTTGCCTGAAGATAAAGTTGGTGCGGTGAATAAGCTTGGTGGCCAGTACGGCGCGGTTGCGATGGTTGGTGACGGAATAAACGATGCACCGGCTCTTGCTGCTGCTGATATTGGTATAGCAATGGGGTTAGGGGGGACCGATGCAGCCTTGGAAACAGCCGATGTTGTGCTGATGGCGGATGACTTGGATAAATTGGCGTACGTCGTTGACCTTGGCCGAAAGACGGTAAAAATTATTAAACAGAATGTTTATTTTGCGGTTATTCTGAAACTGGTATTTTTGGGGCTTACTTTTATTGGCATGGCAAGTTTGTGGCTGGCGGTAGTTGCTGACACTGGGGCCGCGGTTTTAGTAATTCTTAATGGCATGCGATTAATGCAGCGGCTGTAAGGAACATATAAGATCTCTATTTACGCATATTTATAACAAGCCTAACGGGATTTTTGAGAGCTTGATACAGATTAATCGGATGTATAAAACTTTATAAAATGCAAAATAAAATCCAGAAAGCGAGGAAAACCTCGTTATTTCTGGATTTTATTTTGCATAAGAAAGTAATTATCGTGAGGTTGTACGGGAAATTAAAAGCTTAAACTCTGTTTTTTATATACTGTGGGCATTTGCGAACCGTACGCCCATTTCAAAAGCTTGCTTGCAAGCTTCGGGGAATTTTTCTTTCCGTCGCTGGGCTTTTTCTTCAGCGTTAAACAGCGGTGCATAATACTTGGAATAATCATCAAACTGATAGGTATCGGTAACACACAGAGTTTCTGCTGAACCAAATATTTTTTCTAAACCAAATTGAATAGAGCCAAAATGATAGTCATATCCCATCTCTTTAATTGCAGTCTCTTTTCTGCCCATAGTGAAAATAAAACCTGTCAGTATCTTCTTTTTAAATAAGGAAGAATGATTAGTATCATACACTAATGATGGAAATATCAAGCGTTCAAGAAATGACCTCATCTCACCAGTAACCGCTCCAAAGTAAATTGGAGAACCTAAAATAATAGCATCTGCATTGTTTATTTCATCTAATATGGAGGTTAGTTCATCTTTTAATGTACATTTTCCATAGCTTTTCCCACCGATTAGCTTACAGGCAAAGCAGCTTACACATCCCTTATAGTTAAGATCATAAAGATCAATACATTTCCCTTTGGCTCCTTGAGAAAGAGAGCCTTGAAGAGCATTATTCAGCAATATAGCTGTATTACCGTTCTTTCGTGGACTTCCATTGAATGCTATTACATTCATAGATATTCCTCTCAATCTATATTTTATTTCGCAAATTCTATTCAAAATATTGTTATATTGAAGGAATCCGTGGGAATGAACTTAAGAAGAAGTAACTACGTTCTTAATTTAATTTAAGAAAAATAGGCTAGTTTTCGACTTGAAATATTTCAATCAAATTGCCGGCGTTATCGCGGATAAAGACACCGTATGTACCGTCTACTTCCGCGACCATGGCGATTTCTACTCCCATTGCTTCTAGCTCTTTGGTGGCTTTGCGGGCGTCTTTTACACCGAGGGAAAAATGTTTATGACCATGAGTCATTAAATCACGGTTGGGGTAGCGACGATCTTCGGGCAACGGTGCAGCACCTTGAGCTTCAAAAATTTCCAAGACAAAGCCGACTCCCTGCATATGCGAAACTTTAACATTGATACCGGGAATTTCGGAACGGTCAATTACAGTAAAACCAAATTTCTCCTTATACCAGGCAATTGATTCTTCTAAATTAGGAACGCTTATTGCACAATGGTTAAGTTCAACAATTTCAATCGACATGTTATCACTCCTTTAATTTGCTATATTTAGTATGTATACGAGGAGTATAAATAAATTTCTAATAATATGTCAAGTAGAACTAGAGAAATTCACTTGTGAATATTAGCGCCAATTATAGTAGACAAGGAAAATGGAAAATATCGATCAATGACGTGTTAGCAAAGTTATGTTAAGATATACTGCATGCATAGCCCATACTTTTAATTGAGAGGATGAAGTAGGAAATGATTAATAGAAAAATAACGTTGATGTTAGTTATAAGCATGTTGGTGTTGTCGTTTTTATCAGCTGGATGTGGTGGTGGAAGCGGAGCGCAGCGGGTTTCCGGGCTGTCTTCCGACAGTGTGGTAAAGGCGTTTTTTGAGGCCGCTAAAGCTGGTCAATTAAACCAGGCCGCGCTATATGTGTCCCCAAGTTCCACTAATAATCCCCAAACGGTAATGAAATATTTGACAGGGCAATCGGGGTTGAACGAATTGAAAAAATCTAATTTGCTGTCGTTGAAGAAGATAACGGAGCAAGGCAATTACGCTGTTGTTGTAGCTACTTTGCAGCCGGAGCAAAATGACTTGGCACTGACAGTTAAACCAGTAGCCTTGGAAAAGATGAATGGTGAATGGTATATTATTGATTTAGATAAAATTTATCAGGACTCCAAATATCTATTGTTACAGCAACTGTTAAATAAAATTTAACGTACCGTTTTAAGGTGGGATAGTTCCCACCTTTTTTTTAGGTCGGGGATTAAAGGCTAAAACAACGACATTACGCAGTTAAAAACAGGTGTCAGAATTCAGCAGTTGTGCATATTATAATGCTGTGAAGGAGGCCAAAACGCCTGGAAAAGCCTGGGTTACAGCGGTCACCCTTTATTTTCCGATAAGGAGAGGGAAGATATGTGCGGTATAACCGGATGGATTAATTGGCAGGAAGATTTGACACAAAAACAGGGAGTCTTAGAAGCTATGGTCGATACCTTGGCGGTGCGGGGGCCTGATGCTTCGGGAATGTATTTGTGCCGCCAGGCTGCTATTGGCCATCGTCGTTTAAGTGTAATAGACCCGGAAGGCGGCAAGCAGCCAATGCTGCGGCGTCGTGGTGACAGTACGTATGTAATTACTTATAATGGTGAACTTTATAATACGATGGAATTGCGGGATGAACTAAAAACCTGCGGCCATTATTTTACTTCAACGTCTGATACAGAGGTACTATTAAAGGCGTTTATGGAGTGGGGCTCAGCCTGTGTAGATCGGTTTAATGGCATCTTTGCGTTTGCAATATGGGATGAAGGCAAGCAAAGTTTGTTTTTGGCGCGTGACCGCTTAGGGGTTAAACCGCTCTTTTATAGTCTGAATAATGGTAACTTTATTTTTGGCTCAGAAATTAAGGCGGTTTTAGCGCACCCTGATGTTGAACCAGTAGTTACAGCTGAGGGGCTGGCGGAAATTTTTATGATGGGGCCAGCACGGACTCCTGGGCATGGCGTTTTTCGGGATATTAACGAATTAAAGCCAGGTTATTGCGCGTTATATAACCGGCAAGGTTTTTCGGTTAGACAATACTGGTCGCTGACGAGTAAACCGCATGAAGATGATTTTGCCACTACGTTGATTAAGGTGCGCGATTTATTTCATGATGCGGTAAAGCGTCAGTTAGTGTCTGATGTGCCGCTATGCACGTTGCTATCAGGGGGGCTTGATTCAAGCGCTATTAGTGCTATTGCCGCTACGGCATATAAAGCTGCCGGACAGCAGTTAAATACTTATTCAGTTGAATATGTGGATAATGAACGGTTTTTTACAGAGAATAGTTTTCAGCCAAATCGTGATGCTCCATGGGTAGAACGAGTATCTAGCTATCTTGATACTTGTCATCATGAAATATTGCTGGATACGCCAGAATTGGCTGGTGTTTTGGAAAATGCCGCTAGGGCTCGCGATTTGCCAGGTATGGCCGATGTCGATACATCGTTGTATCTATTTAGCCGGGAGATAAAGAAAAGTGCAACCGTGGGGTTGTCTGGTGAGTGTGCCGACGAGGTTTTCGGCGGATATCCGTGGTTTTATCGACCGGATATGCTAGGTTCAGCAAGCTTTCCCTGGTCGCCTAAACCAGAAATCCGTTTGGAGTGGCTGAATCCGGATTTGAAGAACCAAGATGTTTTTAAGGAATATCCATATCAGCGTTATCATGAAGCCTTGGCCGAAGTTTCGAAGCTGCCGGGTGAAAATCCAGAAGCGGCCCGGATGAGGGAAATATTTTATTTAAGTCTGACTCGTTGGATGCCGACTTTACTCGATCGAAAAGACCGGATGAGTATGGCGTTCGGCTTAGAATTAAGAGTTCCATTTTGCGACCATCGGTTAGTGGATTATGTCTGGAATGTTCCCTGGGAAATGAAAAACTATCAGCAGCGAGAAAAAGGGCTATTGCGGCGGGCTTTGATCGGTCTGCTGCCGGATGATGTCTTGTGGCGGCAGAAAAGTCCGTATCCAAAAACTCATAATCCATCATTCTACCAAGCGGTTCGCTCCAAATTACTGGCAATTCAAAATGATACATCGTCGCCAATCTTGCCACTTTTAGATACTGATAAAATCAAGGCTTTTACGGAAACTGATGCCGCAAGGTCGCCAATGCCTTGGTTCGGCCAGCTGATGGGCGGGCCGCAGTTGATGGCCTATCTTGTGCAAGTTGACGCCTGGATGAGGCAAAAAAAGGTGCGGATTGTTTTATAATGAACATAGTGGTAGTCACCAGTAATTGACAGGTGGTAATACCCCTGATAAGATAAAAGTAACAATGCAATTGATAAGTTGTTTAACATTACTTCAGCAAGTCGGCCGGTTGCGGCTTGGGCTTGCTGTTTGTTTTTTTGCTCTGGAAGAGGCTGATGAAATTGATTACTAACTTCCGAAGGTGGGTGATATGATGCATTCAGTTAAAATATGTGGTGGATTAGTAGTGGATGGAACTGGTCGGTTACCATATACTGCGGATGTTGTAGTGAAAAATGGAATAATTGAAGCAATTGAGCCTGATATTATTGGCGGGGCAGATAAGATAATTAATGGTACGGGGCTAATTGTAAGTCCCGGGTTCATTGATATTCACTCCCATGCCGATGTCAGCATTTTTCGCAATCCGCTTTCTGATAGTAAATTATTGCAGGGAGTAACTACTGAAGTTGTTGGTAATTGTGGCATTGGCTTGTTTCCGGTAATTCCCGAGCTGGCAGAGCTTTTAACTGACTATTTACAGTTACATGAGACAAGTTTTCCACCGGAAGGTTTAAACTGGCAAACTTTTGACGATTATGCCGGTGTACTTGAAGATAAAGGCTTGGGGGTGAATTTTGTGCCGCTAGTGGCGCACGGAACTCTTCGCCTGGCCGTTATGGGTATGGCAAAACGTAGAATTGAGCCGGAAGAACTGGCGAAAATGGAAGAGTTGCTGGATTTAGCACTGACCCAGGGAGCATGGGGCTTATCGGGTGGTTTGATTTATCCTCCGGGCAGCTACGCCGAAATTGATGAGCTTATTGCATTGGCTAAAGTTGTTGCTGAATATGATTGCCTGTTTGCTGCTCATATTCGTAATGAGGGGGATAATCTTAGCGTAGCATTGCGGGAAATGGTCACTATTGGCCAAATTAGTGGTGCAAGAATGCAAGTTTCGCACCTTAAAGCGATCGGAAAGGCGAATTGGGGACGGGCCGGCGAAGCTTTAATGATATTAAACCAAGCCCGGCAGGGTGGAATAGATATTAGCGCTGATCAGTATCCCTATGCCGCCACTAGTACTTCTTTAACAGCGCTTGTTCCGCAAGAGGCACTGGAGGGCGGGCCGGAAGAACTTTTGCGAAGGCTGAACACGGCTGAAGATTGTGGGACGATAAAACCTGCTATTTCCCGGGAAATAGCACAACGTGGCGGTGCGGATAATATTATGATAACTGCTGTCGGTACTGCTGCAAAAAGTCCGTTTTCAGGGAGAACTGTAGCGGATTTAGCCACGGAATGGCGGTGTGGGAATGATGAGGCTGTGATTCGGCTCTTAGTTATCGGCCAAGCCATTGTTAGTGCGGTATTTTTTACGCTGGCCCCAGAGGATGTGGCGGTGATTGCGGCTGACCAAACGGTAGCGGTAGGGTCTGATGGATACGGCTTAAGTATAGCTAAAGATGGTGCGGTTGCGACTCACCCCCGTTCTTATGGAACGTTTCCACGATTTTTGGCAAAATTTGTGGTGCAAGGTAAAAGAAATAGCTGGCAAGAGGCGATCGGTAAAATGACTGGTTTGGCGGCTGCTCGGCTACGGCTTAGTGACCGTGGGGCATTAGCGCCTGGTAAGGTTGCGGATATTACTATATTTGATCCGACAAAAATTGCTGATCAAGCAAACTATGTTGACTGTCACCGCTATGCGAGCGGCATTGAATATGTATTAGTCAATGGACAGGCTGCAGTCTGGGAGGGACAACTAACTGGTGATAGACCAGGACGAGTACTAAGACGGCGATAGCGAGAAAAAACTATAATAATATACTTTAGGAGGCTTGTTCTAAAATGTAATTTTGGTGAGAATAAGGGAGGGGTTAAAATTGTCTGCTGAAAATTGTATCGAGGTAGAACTTAAACTTCGGTTACTTAAGACCGAGAATTGTCCTAATATTTTTGCCGCTCCAGCACTTGCTGGGCTGAAAACTTCGGTACCAACTAAGGAAACTTTAGCTAGTAAGTACTTTGATTCAACTGATGGTGTGTTAAATAAGGCAGGAATAGCGTATCGTATCCGGCGTGAGGGTGAACAACTGATTGCTACGGTGAAAGCTGGCGGAACTTCGGCCGGGGGATTGCATGAGCGGCAGGAGTGGAATATTAAAATTGATCAATATCAACCAAGTATAGATTATTTCATGGCAACTCAAGCGGGTCAACTTCTAAAAAATGTGCTGGGAGATAACCAACTTGAGCCTGTATTAGAAACGGTTTTTGAACGGCAGAAAACTATGGTAACAACTGCTGACGGTAGCTTGATCGAATTGGCGTTAGACCAAGGGGTAATTATTGCTGGCCAAATAGAAGAAACTATTGCTGAAGTTGAACTTGAATTAAAGGAAGGTAATTCGGCGGCGGTGTTGGGACTGGGGGCTGAGTTGGCGGCGTGGATGCCGTTGGCGCTTGAACCGCGCAGTAAATATTTTCGGGGGCTGGTTTTGGCTGGATTGGCGACAGCTTTTAAACCAGATACAATACGAAGACCGCAACTAACCGCTAGCGCTGCTAGTGGGATGAGGCGCGTCGTGATCAGTCAGCTGCACAAAGTGCTTAGTGCTCAGGATACGTTTCTGGTTAATCCCAATGTATCGGAAACTTTCTATGAACTTGGAAGGGAACTTAGACGGACTAGTTCACTATTGTCTTTTGCGCAACCGCTTGTAGCGGTAGAAGATTATACATATTGGCAGGAACAACTCAATAATTGGATCAAAAGCCTTGAGGGTTTAAATAATATTGATATTACGCTTAAAGCGTGGATGGACGCGACAAATAATGGGGAATTAGCGCTGACTCCGCCGCCATGGCTGGGGATGCTGTTGACAGCAGAACGAGAAAAAATTGCTTGTGAGGAAGTTGCTGCTTTCATGGCGGGACGGCTTACGGCGACCATGCTTAGTTTATGGGCGTGGCTGGCCGGGCAAGCTTTCTTAGCTACGGGGGATTCGGTATTACTTCGCGATTTTGTCGGCGCGCGATTAGCTCAGTGGGTTGAAAAGTTACGTTTAGTAGGAAAAGAGTTCAATATAAAGGATTCGCTTGAATTTGATAGTGTTCAGTCTCAGAGCAAAAAGATACGTGATGTTTTAGAAACTTGGTCGCTAAAAGATGCAAAAACTAAGCTTCTTGGCGTTAGGATTAGGCGCCTGGATGAAAACTTACGCACCATGGCTGATAGCGGTATAATAACAAAATTTCTTGATGAGTGGATGAATCTTCATGCCAGTCGTACTATTTACCGGGATGCTGGGGTTGTGACTGGATGGATTGCCAGAGATACATTTGAAGCTAGAATCAATTTTACCAAGGTTTGGCCGCGCTTTCGCCAGGCGGGTAAACGGTGGTTTCGAACCTGGTCGGATAAATTTAAATAGTAAACAGTGCAAAAAAAGGCTAACTCTAAATCGGATTAACAGATTAGAGTTAGCCTTTTTAAATGTAGTGATATTCTCCACTTAACTACAGTTATTACAATTAATAATATTCCGGTCGGCGATCAGTAAAAATTGGTATTTTATTTCGGGCCTCATCAACTAAGCTAAAGTCAATATTAGTCACAATAACCTGTTCAGCAGTTGAGGATCCTTGGGTAATTATTTCTCCCCAGGGATTAATGACGAGTGAATTACCGAAAAAGGTGCTATTACCATACCTGCCTACGCAGTTCACGGCGATAACAAACAGTTGGTTTTCAATGGCTCGGGCGATGTTAAGGTTTAACCAATGGGATCCCCTGATGGTGGGCCACTCTGCTGGAACAAATAAAGTATTGCATCCGGCCAAGGCTAGCGAACGGGTAAGTTCAGTAAATCGCAGATCATAGCAGATAATTAGTCCGGCTTTACCAAAGCTCATGTTGGCAATTCCTTTGGAATTGCCAGCAGTGAAGTATCTATGTTCATCCATTAGGCTGAAAAGATGCAATTTCCGGTACTTGGCAACAATAGTGCCGCTACTATTAATAGCATAGGTAGTATTGTAAATATTATTGTCAGCTAATTCGGCGATGGATCCAGAAATTATTTCGACATGATGGTCGGCTGCAAACTGACGTAACCGGGTAAGGGTGGGGCCTTCTTCTGTTTCAGCCAGCTTGTCGATGCTGCGAAGCTTATAGCCGGTGGTCCATAACTCAGGCAAGACGAATAACGTAGCGCCTTCGGCTACGCCTTTGGTCATGAGGGTGATGGCTTTAGTCAAGTTTGCGGTTACATTACCTGGGGTTATATCCACTTGAATAAGTGCAGTTCTCATTAGATTATCACCTTAATATTACATAAATTTTTTTATCAAAAAATCTGCCATGGCAGTTTGCTCGGAAAGGCCAAAACGGGGCAATCCCTCGTAGATAGCATCATCAGATACAATAGCTATAAGCTGATCTTGGGGACATACTGGTTTGGCATAGACGGTCTTGCGAAATACTTCGATTTTGTTATAACCTTCGTACTTATAACCTTCTGTAAAGATAATATCGACGTTTTTAATGTAGGTTAAAATCTCCGGAAGGGTAAGTTCTTGCGGCGGTTGTTGGATGAGGGCCATTTTTTTTGGTGAAGAAATGCATACAACATCAGCTCCGGCCTGGGAATGTTGCCAAGTATCTTTTCCCGGGTGATCAATATCGAAATTATGGGCGTCGTGTTTGATAACTGCCAATTTATATTCGCGGCGTTTCATTTCGGTTACCAATTTTGTAAGATATGTAGTTTTGCCGCACCCTGATAGCCCGATGAAGGAAATTATCGGTATAATTTTAATCCCTCCTAGTGGATAACAAATTTTCTAGCTTATAAGATAGTTTTCCATGCAATGGGTGTTATCCTCTGAATAAAAAAAATTTGTTACTACTATCATAATAGACAATGTTTGTAAAAATAAGAGGAAAAACGCAAAAGTCGACGAATAATTACAAATGTAAAAATACAGACCTTTTTATATGTTAGGGGCTATGATGATGGTTAAAAGAGAAGATAATATAGTACAAGCACAAGCACAACGACGGGAAGATTATGAAAAGGAACGGGCTAAGCGGCAACAACGTGAATCGGCCAAGAGGGAAGAAGCCGAACAAGCGCTGGCCGAGTTAAGTATTTTTGAGTATCAAGAGGTTGATTATAACGAGCAACTTATTGAAAGAAAATTTATCGAGCCGGAAATTCCTGATTTTAAATATTTGTTGGATGAAGCACAAGATGAGGTTACGAAGCAATATAAAAATACTTTTTTGATTGAAGGCGCATTGGGCGTATTAAGTGTATTAGTGTGCTTAATATTTTGGAATTCACTTATAGTACTAGTCGGATTAACCGGTGCAATAGCTTGTGCTATTGCAATAAACCGGGATATGAAAAACAAAGAGCTAGACTGCCAAGAAGCACTTAAGGCCGCTGCGACAGATATTGAAGAAAAAGTTCGCTTGGCTCAGGAAAAAATAGATGATGAGCGTAATACATTTGATGAAGCTGAGATCCAACGAATTAGTAAGTTGCAGATGTTTTTATCAGGTGACATGGATTTGTGGCAGGAGTGTGTGGAAAATGTGTTTCGGCAGTTAAAGCTTCCTTTTGGATTAGAAAGTAGAATGTTTTATCAAAAACAGCAGTCGCTGGTAAGCTTGTTGTTGCCGGATAGGTCGATTATTCCGGTTGATAAGGTTATTCAGTCAAACCAGGAAACAATGGATGCTGAAGAGACAGCTCCGGTTGAAATTGTAGGGAAATCCCCGGCTGAAATTAACCAGCAGTATAATGAAGCTATGGCTGCGACCGCGGTTGCGGTAGCATTAAAACTGTACTCGGCGTTGCCTGGGTTAGATAGTCTTTATGTTTGTGGAGCCATGAGCAGTTCAGAGGAGGAAAAAGATATTTTTACCTTCGAAATTACCAGGCAGCTGGCTATGGATATCGCGAAGTGCCATGGTGGGCTTGAAGCGTTTAAACTTTTGCAAGCAACCTATTTACTTGGAGCAGATGGGATCTTTTCCCCGATCGAGCCAGTCTACCCTGAATGTTGGAATAATGTTACCTCTGATGTTAAGAGTGTTAAAGTAAGTTGCTAAAAAATAAAAATCGCTAACTTCTGTAGTGTGAAAGTTAATAAACTGGAATAATAGTCACAGGATAAAAATCCGCATTTTGCGGGTGGTTATCCTGTGACTATTATTTTTTATAGAAAAGTATAAAAAGTTAATGCAGTAAACTAAATTTACAAGTGTCTTGACAATAGTAAACAATGAATGTAAAATTATTGTCAATACTTGGAATGAAAAAATATTAGTAGCACATATTGGCTGGCGAAGAGGGAGGAAGTAGTTTGCAAGAGGCAATAAAAGAGCTACAAGAATTAAAAGAAATGCACCAAGCGGTAATAGTAGCACATAATTATCAATTAGAGGAAGTGCAGCAAGTTGCTGATTATGTTGGGGATTCTTTTTATTTGAGCAAAGTGGCAGCTAAAATACAAGGGAAGGTTATTGTTTTTTGTGGGGTTAGGTTTATGGCCGAAACTGCCAAAATTCTGGCACCGGATAAGGAAGTGCTTTTGCCGGAAATTGATGCCGGATGTCCCTTAGCGGATATGATTACTGCCGATGATCTGCGAAAGCTAAAAGCGGAGAATCCGGGAGCGCCAGTAATATGCTATATTAACTCATCGATAGAAGTAAAAGCGGAAAGCGATGTCTGCTGTACTTCAGCCAATGCGCTTAAGGTGGCGGCGGCATTGCCGGGTAAAAAACTTATATTTGTACCTGACGGCAACTTGGGTGATTATGTGGCCAAACAACTGCCGGATAAGGAGTTTGTACTTTGGCCAGGGCATTGCTATACTCATGCAAAAATAAAACCTGAAGATGTTCTGGCAGCTCGTGAAAACCACTTTGATGCTAAAATACTTATTCATCCGGAGTGTGACCCGGCGGTGGTTGGGCTAGCTGACTTTGCTGGTAGTACTTCACAAATTATGCGTTACGCCGAAACTTCAGATGCGGCGGAATTTATTATTGGAACAGAAATGGGGGTGCTGTATCAGATGAAGGCGAAACAGCCGGAAAAAAAGTTTTATTTATTGCATTCCGGCCTGATATGTCCCAATATGAAAAAAACCAGACTAAGTAGTGTGGTGGCTGCGTTGAAAGATAATAAGTATCAGATAACCGTAGATCAAGCTATCGCTAAACAAGCGCGGCGTACGCTAGAGCGAATGTTGGAATTAGCGTGATGGAGAGGGGATACGTTGTTGACAATAACGCTGAACTACTAGCGTTGGAACAGGTAGTATATGATGTAGTTGTGGTTGGATCAGGAATAGCCGGGATGACGGTAGCCATAGAGCTTGATAAGCGTCTCAAGGTGGCGTTATTATCAAAAGCCGGTGCTGATGAAGCCAGTACTTATAAGGCCCAGGGCGGAATGGCAGTGGCTGTTGGGGCAGACGATAGTGCTGAACAGCATATTATGGATACGCTGAATGTTGGCCAAGGGTTGTGCCGCAGAGAGGCCGTTAGCGTTTTAGCAGATGAAGGCCCGTCAGCTCTTGAATTTTTGCTGCAGCAGGGCGTAGCTTTCAATAAAAATGGTGCGGCTATTGCTTTGACGAGAGAAGCCGGGCATAGCTTGAACCGGGTTGCATATCACTATGATTTTACCGGGCGTCATATTAGTGAGACCTTGTTCACAAAAGTTAAAGAAAAAGATAATATTCAGCAACTCACGAACTACTTTGTCGTTGATGTGCTAACCCAAGATGGTCAAGGGTGTGGGGTTATTGCTATTAAGGACGGTAAACTGGTGGTTTTGTTAGCCAAGGCGTTGGTTATTGCCACCGGAGGTTATGCAGGGATATTTGCATCATCGACTAATAGTCGTGCTGCTAGTGGTGATGGTATTGCGGCGTTATACCGGGCTGGAGCCGTGATTGCGGATCTCGAGTTTGTTCAATTTCATCCAACGGCATTTTGTGCCCCTGATGATACTGTATTTTTGTTAACTGAGGCCCTGCGGGGCGAAGGTGCACTGCTAGTTAATGCCGCTGGACATCGATTTATGCCAGAATATCACCCGGCTGCTGAACTGGCTCCCCGTGATGTGGTCTCACGGGCAAGTGTAAAAGAAATAGAACGGCTTGGGAGGCCGGTGTTTATAGATTGCCGGCATTTAGAAAAAAAGTATTTGGCAGATAGGTTTCGTCAGGTTTACACTAAATTGACGGAATATGGGTATTATCTAGAAAAAGATTTAGTGCCGGTTAGTCCGGCGGCACATTATTCGGCTGGCGGGATTCGTACCGATTTATGGGGGCGCAGTTCGGTTCAAGCGATCTATGCTTGTGGTGAAGCGGCGGCTACCGGTGTACATGGTGCCAATAGATTGGCTAGTAATTCTTTGTTGGAAGCGGTGGTTTTTGGCAGGCGCGTAGCTAAAGACATAAATAATCAATTGCCTAGTAAACAACTGGTGACAACCTTGGTTCTGCCGGGGAATAATGTGGCTTGTCCAAACGGTGACTTATTGCGATTGGGAGTTGAACTAAATAGAGCAGCCGGAGTAGTGCGTAGCGGGGCGGCAATGACTAGTCTGTTAGCGGCAATCACCGGTATGTCTAAGGATGGTTTTGACGGAGATTTGGGTAAATATACGAGAAAAGTTAATGCTTTCCAATTAGCTAAATTACTCTTACAAGCAGCGATAGCCCGACAAGAAAGCCGGGGTACGCATTTTCGCAGCGATTATCCTGAGAAAAATGACGAGTATTTTCAACGGCATATTTTATTGCAATGGGGCAAGGGGGTTTGGTTGGAGTGAACTGTATGACAGCCGATGAACTTATTCGAGTGGCCTTGAAAGAAGATATCGGGTTTGGCGATGTTACTAGTGAGGCTATTTGCGGTGAGAATGATATCACAGAAGGAATACTTTGGGCTAAAGAAGATTTGGTGGTAGCTGGAGGGGATATTTTTGCTAAGGTTTTTGCCGTGCTTGACAGTCGGGTTTCGATAAACTTTTTTTTTAGAGATGGTGATAAAGTAAACAAGAACACAAAAATTGCCGTAGTTCATGGGCCGACACGGGCGCTATTGGCTGGTGAAAGAGTAGCGCTAAACTTTCTTCAACACCTATCGGGAATAGCAACTCAGACTAGCTTTTATGTTAATGCTGTTGGTTCTTATCCGGTGACTATAGTAGACACGCGTAAGACCATTCCGGGGATGAGATTGTTAGAAAAATATGCTGTAAAAGTTGGTGGCGGGAAAAATCATCGTCATGGTCTGGCTGACTTGATATTAATAAAAGATAACCACATAAAAGTAGCTGGGGGGGTAGTCGCAGCGGTAAATAAGGTGCGCCAAAGTAATTCGCCCTATTTAAAAATTGAAGTTGAAGTAGAGACCTTAGCTCAAGTACATGAAGCGATGGATGCGGGCGTTGATATTATTATGTTGGACAATATGGAACTTGACGCAATCAAAAATGCAGTAATAGAGATTGATGGTCGAGCTCTGGTAGAAGTGTCTGGAAATGTTACTTTGGCCCGAGTTAGCCAACTTGCCGCTACAGGAGTAGACATAATATCAAGTGGTGCTTTGACCCATTCAGTCGTTGCTGCCGATATAAGTCTTAGGTTGATATAGTGAGGTAGTAATAAAGTAAATAATATGTCGAACTTTGATTGAAATAAATTATATTTTAGGCTTACATCTCTTTAAGAAAAAACAGATGTAAGCTGTTTTTTTTTGTAAAAATTAAAGGATTTATTACTATTAGTTAAAAATGGATGCTATACCAAATAAAATTTTATACATGAAAATAAAATAAAAATATTGCAGTATTTTGTCATATTTATTATTATATAACTAGTTTAACATAAATGTTTTGGGGTGCTTCGCAGTAAAAGTAGGTTATAGTTAGGTTTCAAAAAGTATATATAGCCTGGTTAACTTGGTACAGGTGATTTAAGAGGAAGCGTAACACGAAGCGTATTTTTTTGACTAAAGGAAATGGGACAGGGGGATTACTTTTGGAAATATCAACAATTATTGGTGTAATTGGAGGCTTATTGGCTGTTGGTGTAGGAATGGTTTTGAAAGGGGCAAGCCTTTCGGCGCTGATAAATCCGGCAGCATTTTTGATTATTATTGCGGGTACAGCGGCCTGTCTGTTTAACGCTTTTACAATGGAGCAACTCAAGAAGGTTCCGGGATTATTTAAATTATTATTTAAAAAACGCGAGCATATGCCGAAAGAAGAAATCTTGGCATTATTTACCAATCTTTCTCAGCTTGCACGACGTGAAGGACTGTTGGCGTTAGAGCCAATGTTGGAAGAAATTCAGGACTCGTATTTAAAAAATGGACTATCAATGGTTATTGATGGCATGGATGCAGATTTAATTGCTGATGTTTTAGGACTAGATATTTCTCAGATGGAAGCGAGACATCGGGCTGGGTCTCAGATTTTTAGTCAGGCCGGTTCCTATGCACCAACCCTTGGCGTGTTGGGTGCGGTGGTTGGTCTTATTGCTGCATTAGGGAACCTTAATGATATTGAAAAGCTAGGACACTCAATCGCGGCGGCATTTGTTGCCACTATGTTGGGGATATTCACTGGGTATGTAATCTGGAATCCATTTGCCAATAAATTAAAAATGTTGTCGCAAGAAGAAGCCGAATTTCGCAGGATGATGTTAGAAGGAATTTTATCGATTCAGGCTGGTGATAATCCTGCTACAGTTTCCGCTAAACTGAAGGTTTTTGTAACCCAGGGTGAACGGGAAAAACTTGATAGCAAGGCTAAAGAGGAGTAAGGCAATGTCTAGAAAGAGACACAGTGCTGAGCACCATGAAGAACATGCTGATGAATCTTGGCTTATTCCCTATGCGGACATCTTGACATTATTGTTGGCATTATTTATTGTGCTTTTTGCGACATCACAGGTTGATCAGAAAAAATTTGAGCAAATGGCCCAATCGCTCAATGTGGCTTTTAACGGAAGTCCATCAATGCTTGAACATATGCAGCAAGCGCCGCAGTCATCGCAAGCGAGCGAGCCACCAGCAAACCAAATGCCATCACCGGGGGCTAGATCTTGGCAGCAGGAAACTACTCAACTTTCTGAAGCAAAGAAAATGATGGATAAATATATTGAAGAAAATAATCTAAGTGGTGGGTTAGAAACTGCGCTTTTAGATGAAGGATTGATGATTCGGATTAAAGATAATGCTCTGTTTCCTTCCGGTAGTGCTGTCCTCTTGCCTCAGTCAAAGGAATTTGCTGCTCAGATAGCTAAACTATTGATTCCACTGCCGCAACAGGTAGTGGTAAGTGGGCATACTGACAATATGCCGATAAATACCAGGGAATTCCCCACTAACTGGGATTTGAGCTCCAAACGGGCATTAAACTTTATGAAGTTTCTCTTAGCTCAGGATTCGAACCTTAAACCAGAACGGTTTAGCTCAACTGGGTTAGGCGAATATCGCCCGATTGTTATGAATGATTCTGAGGAAGGCCGGGCAAAGAATCGCCGTGTCGAAGTAATGGTTTTGAGAACAACAAAGCAACGCTAAAGCATTTGACTTAAGTTTCCAATACATAGCCGGAGGGTGAAAAAAATGTGGAAACTGGTAGTAACCATAGTTATTGCGATAGTATCGATAGCGGTAGTTGGCTATGCCGAGGAACGCGAGCAGCATGCGGATTTGTTGGAAGTTAAACTTCCTACGAAAGGTCATGACCGAGATGTGCCAAAGGGAATCTTTTTTAGTAATGATAGTTGGAAGTCAAAGGTAAAAACTCCGGAAGTAAAAGTGATAAAAACTGGGACTGGGCGGATTGCGTTTGCTAAATTTCCTGCTTGGCCGGATAGACCGGAATTGGATTATTTTTGTTCGATTAAACGGGTTAATAATGAACGGATTATAGCGCCTGGTCTTAGCTATATTCCTGGTGAAGGTCTTAGCTTCAAACTTCGAAATCAGCAAGAGACCGTTCAACTGCAGCGCAGTATGGCATATGCCAGTGAATGCCAAGTATTTTGGAAGAAAAAATATTAATCCAACTGATTAATAAACCCCGGTTGTTTCCAGTGGCAGGAGGCATCCGGGTTTTATTGCATCAAAATTATCGCGAAAATAATTGTCAGGTAAGATAACATAACATGATGAATGGTGAGGCAGATATGGAAGAAAAAGCAGAAAAGACCGTTTACAGTTTAAAACATGTCGTACATACGATTAATGATGCACTGATGACTGGTAAAACAACCGGTGAGGTATTGGAAGCTATTGTTCAGTGTGTATATGAGAATGTTAATTGTCAGCACGTTTTCTTGAGTAGATATGAGTCTGCAAATGAAACGTTTAAAGCGATAGCCTGGCGAAGCATAGTTACGCCCAGTGATGTGTCGCTGGAACAGAAGTTTATGGGAACCGCTTATTTAGCTAATCAGCCTGTAATTTTAAAGGATTTATCACAATATAATTATCGTTTGCGCCCGTCAGTTGCTAGGCAGGGTTTTTTGTCATTGGTGGGGATGCCGCTTATGGGTAAAAACGGTATAATCGGAGTGCTCGAAATCTTTGCGGATGAAGCTGACTGTTTCTCAGATTTTGATATTGATCTTTTGACAATGTATGCGAAGCAAGCTGCGTTAACTCTTGAAAATTCTGATCTTGTTAAAGAGTGTGAATATTGGGCAGCAGAAAAGGAATTTTTACTAGAAATCATTGATATGGGACAGGAATCAATTGGTACTTTCTTATATAAGGCCGGAGATACTTTTAGTACGGTTATGGGCGTGGATGGTGTTGCGGTATTTGGTTTAGATGCTGCTGTAGCAGGCAGCCCGCTACAGGAAGTGTTAGCTAAAGGATTTTCCATGGCTGATATTGGACGGTTAAAAACCTTGTATACGAAAGAATATTTAGCTAGGTTAGGGCATTTTGACTGTGCCAATGGACAGGACCTGTTGAAACAATCGTTAAAGACTCCTGGAGCAAGTGAAGCAAAGTTCTTATATACCGTGCCGGTAGCCTATAAACAAGTCTTATATGGAATAATTGTTTTTTACTGGGAACAGTTACCGAGTGATACTAATGTAACTAGTCTGGAAGCGCTTATAAAGCGAATGGTAGAAAATATTTCACGAGTTATGGGAAGTAAGTATTGCTAATGAGTGGACGACTGGTTAGCATATTAGCAAAAGAATAAGCAAGGAGGCGGCGGAATCCCATTGCCTGTTTGCTTATTTTTTCATGTCAATTAGGTGGATGATGTCGACTAGATACTCATTTAATACTGGGATATTGATAAGAATAATTCGCCGGAGTGTTTCCACAACAACGGCAAAGACAATTGTTGTGCCGACAGCAAAGCCGAGACCACGGGATATACCAGCGATAAAATTAGAAAAAATCAACTTTTTAGGCTTTTCTAGTAATGCCAAATAGTCTGCTAGGCGGATAGCTTCAAGTCGGCAGGCTACTCGTTCAAGTCGCTTGATATTTTCATCGGTATTTGGTGAATTTGTCGGCATAGTTTCCTCCTAGGTGGTAGATTGCCATAGCCTATTCCGGGATAAAAAGAAATATTCGTGCCAATGTATTCAGACCCGAATGTTTACCAAAAAGTTTATCTATTAAAGATTTAATATAATAAAGGGCTATAGGCAAAATGCAATTCCTGTATTATAATACTATGAAAAGGAAGTAAAAGGGAGGGCTGTGGGTTGAAAATGCAAGGTGCTGAAGCGCTTATTGAAAGTTTGAAAAATGAAGGGGTCGAAGTTGTGTTCGGCTATCCCGGCGGATCAGTTTTAACGCTTTATGATGCGTTATATAAAACAAAATTCCCCCATGTGCTCACCAAACATGAGCAAGGCGCGATACATGCTGCTGATGGATATGCTCGCGTGACCGGGAAGGTTGGCGTTTGCATTGCAACTTCGGGGCCGGGCGCGACTAACTTGATAACGGGAATTGCTACTGCTTATATGGATTCAGTGCCGTTGGTGGCAATTACTGGACAGGTAGGCGTGGCTTTGATTGGTCGGGATTCTTTTCAGGAAGCAGATATTTGCGGCATTACTACACCAATATCCAAACATAATTATCTGGTAAAGAGAGTTCAAGATTTGCCGCGGGTAATAAAAGAAGCGTTTTATATTGCCCGAACCGGACGGCCTGGACCGGTAGTTATTGATATTGCGAAAGATGTATTTGCCGCTACTCTGGATTATGAATATCCTGACAGCGTAAACCTGAGAGGCTATAGTCCCCTTTATGCTGGCGATCCAGACAGCCTAAAGATGGCTGTCCAGAAAATTAAACAGGCAAAAAAACCGTTGATATTTGTCGGAGGCGGTGTAAATATTTCCAATACCGCTAAGGAACTTCGACAATTAGTAAAAGCAACTGGTATACCGGTAGTCTCCAGCCTGATGGGGTTAGGCGCTATAACAGGTGACGCGGTTGAACATTTGGGCATGGTTGGTATGCATGGTACCTACGCGGCTAATATGGCCACGGTCGAATGTGATCTTTTACTAGGCGTGGGCGTTAGATTTGACGATCGGGTAACCGGCTCGACCGAACACTTTGCTCCTAAGGCTAAAATAATTCATTTTGATATTGATCCAGCCGAAATAAATAAAAACATTAGGGCTGATTTAAGAATTGTTGGTGATTTGGCGTGGTCATTGCCATTGCTTAATACTTTGATAATAGAAAATGGAGCTGAAAATAAAGGGCAGTTAGCACCATGGCGTGACCAAGTTGTTGCCTGGAAACAAGAACGGCCGATGAATTACAAACCTCGAGACGGTATTGTTATGCCGCAACAAGTAATCGCAAAAATCAGTGAACTAGCTCCAGATGCGGTGATTGTCACTGACGTTGGCCAGCATCAGATGTGGGCGGCCCAATTTTATAATTTCAGCCGAGAGCGAACTTTTGTAACCTCAGGTGGCTTGGGAACAATGGGCTATGGACTCCCGGCCGCTATTGGGGCACAAATTGGTCTGCCCAAAAAACAAGTAATTGCGTTTTGCGGTGATGGCGGTATTATGATGAATTGCCAGGAACTTGCTACTGCGGCTAATAACGGTTTTCCGATTAAGGTTATTGTAATGAATAACCAAGTACTTGGCATGGTTTCCCAATGGCAGCGGCTTTTCTATGGTGAACGTTATTCCCATACTTCGATCAAAGGACAGACTGATTTTGTTAAACTAGCCGAAGCAATGGGGGTTATTGGTCTAAGAATAACCAAGCCGGAAGATTTGGAGCCTATCCTGATAAAAGCCATTGAAACTCCAGGACCGGTTTTAGTAGATGTTGCTTTACCTGCCGATGAAGACGTAGTGCCAATGGTTCCTCCGGGCGGCTGTTTGGACAAAATGATTCTGGGGGAGTGGTAAACTATGAAATACACATTGGCGGTGCTTGCTGAAAATAGACCTGGCGTTTTGACTCATATTTCCGGCTTGATAAGCCGGCGCGCTTTTAATATAGAAAGTATTGCCGCCGGACATTCGGAAGAAACTGATACGACCCGCATTACCATTGACGTCGAAGTTGATGATGAACTAGAACTTGACCAAGTTGTACATCAGTTGTCTAAATTGGTCGATGTCATAAAAATTGTTAACCTCACTAGGGTCGATCATATTGATAGGGAACTGGCGCTCATTAAAGTGAAAGCAAGCAAAGTAAATAGATCAGAACTTGTGGACGTCGTGGAAATTTTCCGGGCGAAGATCGTTGATGTTAACCGTGAGACCATGGTTATTGAGCTTACTGGTGAAGAGAGTAAGATTGATGCCCTCTGTGAAGTGCTAATAGATTTTGGGATTATTGAAATTGTTCGGACTGGTAAAATTGCCTTATCGCGCGGGCCTTTGGCAGCCAAGGAAATGTAAGTGAAACAGTGAGGCAAAGGTACGCTACCTTTGCCCTTAACTTTGTCTGGAGTAAGATATGAGAATATAAAGGCTATAAAATTATTGCTTAGCGGCAATAATTCATAACATGCTATAAGGGAGTAACAATATATGCCTATTTCTGAGAGAATGTTAGAAAAAATAAAAAACGCACCACATACTAAAACTGTTGGCCTTGACACAGCAAGGCGGGATTTGAACAATATGGCCAAAAGAATACCTAAAGCTGAATTTTCCGGTTTGGTGACGGAGCGAGTTATTGTTACCTCTATTAGAAAAACGCTGGTGCGGATTTATGCCCCGCAGAACACCGGGGTTAAACTGCCGGTTGTTGTCTATATGCATGGCGGGGGCTTTGTGACTGGGGACCTGGAGTTAATGGATGGAGTTTGCCGTATGTTGGCGAAAAATGCTGAATGTGTAGTTGTAAGTGTCGATTACGGTTTAGCTCCGGAATACAAATTTCCAGGAGCTTTGGAAGAGTGCTATGAAGTAGTCAAATGGGTTCATGAAAATGCTACGCAAATTGGTGGTAATCCCACTAATATTGCGGTGGCTGGTGATAGTGCTGGGGCAAATTTAAGTGCGTCAATTTGCCTTTTAGCTAAAAAACGGAAAGAATTTACGCTTGTATATCAAGTACTATTTTACCCGGTGGTTGATTTTACAATTGACCAAGCTACAAAATTTGCGGGGATTCCAGAAATAATGCTCAATAGTGAAGATTTGAAGTGGTTTGAAGAACTTTATTTTACAGATAGAGAAGTAGAGGCTAAAATGCCGGAAGCATCGCCGCTTTTAGCTGATAGCCTGGAGGGGTTGCCTCCAGCGGCAGTTTTTACCGCCGGAATTGATCCATTAGGTAAAGAAGCAATACGTTATGCGGGACGACTGGCGATGGAGAAAGTAGCGGTTATACATATTCATTATCCCAATATGATTCATGGGTTTGTGGGTTATGTGGGAAATGTTGCTGAAGCAGACGAAGCAGTGTTGGTGGCAGCAAGACAATTGCGAAAAGCGTTTGGCAAATAAAAGGCTAGCAAGTTGGGAAAGTTGGTGCAGGGAGGAATAGGTTCCTCTTAAAAATGGATGTTAAAGTAAAATTACTCATGTTTGCAGTTGATCTTTTAGCACCGTTGATTGTAGGATATTTATGTCGCTTCCAAAATAAGCTAAAAGATAAATTCTTCAATAAAATGATATTGAACAATATTTTAGTAGTCTATCCGGCCCTGTCATTTCTAAGTTTTTGGGTATTGCCGCTTAATATGGAGTTGATCTGGCTGCCGCTGCTAGGTCTGGCAATGGGGCTTATTCCCGGCGCGGTAGGGTACTTTATCGCTGAACATAAATATGCCAGTGACTTAGAACGAGGCAGTTACGTTATGTCAGCGATTTTGTCCAACGTGGGAACGCTAGGGGGGTTATGTGTTTTCTTATTATATGGGGAAACCGGCTACGCCTATCAGCAACTGGTGGTGCTTTTTCAATATATATTGATGTTTATCTTTTGCTATCCTTTGGCCCAGTATTATTACGAACGATCTCGGGGACTACCGGGTGGCCAACGGATATCAGTTAAAGCAATTATCTTTAGTCGCAATCAATTAGCGGTATTAGGAATATTACTCGGAGCAGTTTTGAATTTGGTGGGAATTCAACGTCCTACTGTATTTGGCCTTTTCTTCAATCCGCTAGTTCATTTGGGGGCTTGGACGGCGCTTATTCCGGTGGGCTACTCCATTGATATAGCTAAGTTGGGAGACTACTTCAAAAGTGTTAAGGACATTGTATTCATAAAATTTTTTGTGACGCCGTTGTGTGTATATGGTTTGGCCAGCATAGTCATTAGCGACCATATTATGCTAAATTCAATACTAGTGTTAGCCTGTATGCCGACCGCGGTTAACGCCGTAATCACAGCCAGAATTTATAATTTGAATCTGCATATTCCGGTAGCAGCGTTTATATTGACGACGTTAGTGTTTTTATTAGTGATTTATCCGGCGTTGTTTATGTTTTTGGCATATAAGTAAATGAAAAGGGTACCCGCTCCTGATGAAAGGATGGGTACCCTTTGTACTAGGCTTTATTATGGCTAGGACTGAACATTCGAACCAGCCATAATAGTACTACAGCCCCGATGGTGCTTGTAATTAACTGACCAATTAGACCATAGGCATTCATACCCAGTAAAGAAAGTAAAGAACCACCGATTAACGCTCCAACGACCCCTACTATCATGTCTACCCATACGCCAAAGCCGTGTCCGCTGACAAGTTTTCCGGCAAGCCATCCGGCTATTGCGCCGATAAGGAGATACCAAATAACATTACCGAACATCAAATAAGCCCCCTTTGATTTTACCATCTTTAATCAAGTTGTACACAAAGACAATATTAGAGTATCCCTCTAGATAAATAATATCCATAGAATAAAATAGATGGTGACAATAATGACCCTAAGGGACAAAAATGCTCCCGTGCCAAGGGTATATCGGCAAATTTTGGCAAGAATTATACCGGCCGGCCCAGTATTCAAACCGCTAAGCTGGCACATAACATGGCATGTTCATCCAGCTGCCAAGGGGGTAATAGGACATTTTGGCAAGAATTATACCAGCCGGCCCAGCCTTCATCCCGCTAAGCTGGCACATAACATGACTTGTTCATCCGACTGATATCTGGAACATAAAAGAGTACATGTTCTCTGAACATGTACTCTTTTGAAATGGGATGAAATTTATCAAAGATTAGATGTAACTCTATGAGTTTGAATAGGCGTTGTAGGGGGTCGTGTTATCGCCGTAAACAATAGATGGAAGCGAACTTTCCGGTGGTGCTACAGTTATTACTTTATTTTGATTGCGGCTATTACGAGTTTGCATACTTATGGTACCTAAAACCGTATTATTATCGCCAACAATAACAACTTGATAGTTGACTTGGGCATCCTTTTCGGTGCGGATAGCTATCTTGCCTGATTCTGCACCTTTAACGACGACAGTGCCGCTACCTGAGGTTTTAACATTATTAGTAGTAGTGGCATCCCAGTTGACCTGGATATGAGATGGTTTTGCCAAAGTGGAGTCTTTGGTCAGATAGGTCAAGTCCCAAAATAAGGTCGCAGTATTGACTTTTACTTCAACATTGAGGGTTGCTTGAGACTCGCTAGGAGCAGCTTGGACCTGAGATAATGAAATGCTTGCCAAAGCAAAGACACATAAAGCCAGCGTAAAGCGTAAAAACTTAGCCATTTTTAATTTCTACCTCCTTGATATGTAAAATACTATCAATTTTATTGTATCATACTTCTTGTAAACTAGGGAATGAAAATAACTAAGCTTGCGTCAAACTCTTTGCTAGCTTGACGCAAGCTTAGTTATTTTCTGTATATGGGAATCAGTCGGCTTTGTCTTTATATACCGTAATAGCGGGCCTAATTCCAAGTTGCTCCAACCGGGCAATTTTGGCTTGGATATCCGGATCAGTGTAAAGACTTGAATCAGTAGTAGTCGGTGTCGGCGAATCATCAGTACGGGGGGCGTCGTCCATTATGGCACCTCCAAACTAGTATAGTGTTAGAACTTGTATAAAGATACTTAATAATTAAGTGGCTAGTTAAATTTAAACCGTGGGGTTGATAGTCCAGAGAGCCGCTCGAAGCGGAAACTCCAGGCATACCGACGAAAGTTGCGCGAGGCTCTCGTCCGTGATATCAACCCCTCGGCATTATTTTGTACAATTAGGTTTAATTTCATTACTTGGAAATATTGACAATTAATTTTTTTTGGCATTGATAGTGATTGGCAATGAATTATCTTTAATTGTTTGAAGCAAAAGCTGCTGGTATTTAGCCATGGAATCAGTTGTGACAGCATATTCTGGCGCTGCATAACGGGACAGCTCAAAACCGAGTTTTTGCCAAAGTTCGATATTAGGGACGGCTTGGTGACGAATATGCTGGGCGATAGGTGTTGTTAGGCGCTTGGCGGTTACATCGGCCGCGATAGCCATTAAGACCGCCCAGTAATCCCACCAATACAACCCCAGGCAGAAACTGGCTTTCGGATAATGGTTAGCCACGGTCCTATCAAAGAAAATATAATCAAAGCCGCCGCTGTGCTCAGTACCGTTAGCCATATCCGATGAATCGGTGTCCTGGCATGATCCAAAAATGATTGATTTATTTCCTTCACGAGCGACAAAGGGCAGAAGCTCAGGGGCGAGACTGATATCGGCTTTAACAATGCCAAAGATGGCGGATGATTGATTGAGACAATAGTTTATAACATCGTGAAAATAAATATAAGGTTTACCGTAGCGGTAAGTAGCGTCAGTTGCCGAAACGAAAAATTCGACGTCGGGAAATTGGGGGGATAGACGCGTGATATCTGGTGCGGAATTGATGGCAATTACTTTGAAGCCGGCTTGCTGCCAACTTGCTAGGGCCCGTTGTTCATTGTCCAAATTATCTAAAGACAACGAGGTCACAATCGGTATCATCGGCGGCAACGGTGCTGGTGGCGGAGCTACGGTATCGAGTTGGGACAACAGCAATGCCGAAAATTGTCGTCCACAGGCTTGGACAGACGCTAACGCGTTAGCTTTAGCACTAGTCTCTGAATTTATATCAGGGCCGGGTTGGCAGTTAGTCAACAACGGCAACATGGTCTTGGCTAGATCTTCGGGACTTTGTCGGTTAAACAGGGTTCCATACTGATATTGGCGATGAATTTCCAAATCGCTTAGGACAAGCGGCTTGCCTAGTGCCTGGCATTCCTGAACGATAAGACTTAGCCCTTCAAATAAAGAAGGCTGGACAACAAATAGGCAGCGTCTGATAAGTTGGATTTGATCTTCCCGAGGAATTAGACCGAGAATAGTGACTGAGTCATCAAGCTTCAGTCGGGTAATCTCATTACAAAGATAATTAAAATACGTCGGCGCTCGATAATCTTCAGTTGACCCGGTACAGACCAGGTGGACGTTTTGGCCGGAGTTTTTTATAAGGGCGACTGCTCGAAACAGGGCGAGATGGTTTTTGTGAACCCAAAATTGGTTGGAGCAAAGGATAAAACGCTCTGGAAGATTATATTTAGCCTGCACCTCGCTGGGGTCGGTGGTGTACCAAGCATCTTCCGGAAGGCAAGCCGCTGGAAGAACACAAGTTTGTGCGGTAGATGTAGGGTAATACTTCTTAAAGTCGATTTCAACGTCACGGCTGTTAAAAACAACTAGTTTAGCGTTGGTGGCGATTTTTTCAAATTGTTCTTCCCGCGCCTTATACTCGTACTCCGAGAAAAAATCAGGCAGATATTTATGCTGAAAATCAGGAATCCAAGATATTGCCTGGGGGTAAGGAAGAATGTCACTGTTGACTGGATAATAAAAGTCAATCAACGTAAAAAGTTCGTCGTAGCTTTGGCGCCAGGTGAGATTTTGTCCCAACCGCTCTTCAAGGTCTTTGGCTGGAGGGGCGGGGCTTAGTAAGATAATACCATCAAAGTAAGATAAGAGTTGCTGGTAGTAATCAAGCTGGGCGATAACATTATTAGTAACAACTAAAAAAATTTCTGGGCGCTCGAATTTGGGTAAAGCGGTTATTGATTTTACTAGGGCCTCAATATAGGAGACACCCCCGTGCCAATATTTTCCGCCGGTTAGCGGGATGCCTACGCGGGTAGTGGCGATCATAAAAACACTCCTTCCCCAAAATTTATGGTCATCCATTTATATCAGGATATCCTGAGGCTCAAGGTTAATTTTTGTCGCAAGACATTGAAGATAATTCATCATAGTATCGTCTGAAAGCTCGAACGACGGGGGGAAATGTTTGCTCACCGCATTGCCCAAGGTTATCCAGTTTTCCTTATTCCAACTAGCCGGATGGGTGACATGGAGAACCGCTGGGGTGATTACTCTTTTTACTGACCTGTTTTTGGCCAGGGGGACAAGGACGGCCCAATAATCCCACCAGGGTAAACCAAGACAAAAGTTTTCCACAGGAAAGTCTTGCAATAATTCGCGGTTAAAGAAGAAATAGTCAAAACCTTGGGCATATAATTTGCCTTGCTTGGCGTCTATGCTGGCGGCATCAAACCGGGAACCGAAGAGCAGTGATGGACTGGGCTCGCTTGCAACCAGCGCAAAGAGATCTTTATTAACTAGTCTGAGGTCGGAATTAATTATGCCGACAGCCCTAGAACCGGTGCTAGCCAAACATGCTAAGCAATCATCGAAATATATGTAGCTTCGGGTGTAGTGGCTGCGGGCATCGCGGGGGGCGGCGGCAAATTCGATATCCGGAAAGTGCGGCTGCAACGTTGGTATTTCATCGGCGGCGTTAATCGCAATGAGACGAAACCCGGCTTTTTGCCAAGTGGCAAGGGCTTCTTGCTGCCGGGGAAAGTTATTAGGAGCTAGTGAGGTAGCGACATAAATGTCTTTCGGCAGAACCAAGGAGATTGAGCCAAGCTTTTTGAGAAAGTGTCTATTGGAATCTAGAACGGTACTTTCGCTAGCTGGCAACGGTGCTTTTTCCGCTGGGTTGGCTACCAAGGATATCAACATTTCCTCAAACGCTGGCTGAGCTTTAGGTCCGTTAAATAGCGTATCTACCGCCTTAGCTTTGACCTGCTGCGAGAGCCGCCACCGCAGTTCGGGGTCTTGGGCCAACTTTACCGCCCAGGCAACGAATTCAGCTTCGTTAGCGGCGATGCCCTCCTCAATGCCTAAGGCCCGCAGCATCCCCGCACCCCAACGGCTGCGGGACAGCTCACCCTCCTGGGTAACGATGGGAAGACCGGAGTATAGTGCCTCCAGATTAGTAGTCCAACCGCCGTAAGGATAGGTGTCGAGCTGAACATCGGCGATTGATAGTAATCCCAAAACGCTGCGGTAGTTGCCGATCGATGGCAAAATTAGCAGGCGGTCGGCAACACCGGCGGCTGCGGCTAGTGATTTGATTCTTTTGATTAACTGTCCGTCAAGTCCGTCGGGAGTAGTAAAGGGCTTAATTAATACCCAGGCATTAGGAGCCTGGCGGAGAATTTCAACATAAAGCCGCTCGCGTTCAGATCGGTGTTTGATGCCGTTAGCGCAGGAAATAAACAGGACGGCGTCGTCAGGAACACCTAGGTCGACCCGGCTTATCGACTGAATGGCGTTGTCCGGCAGATACTGCGCCGCGCCTAAATTCGGCAGGCGGATTAGTTTTTCCCGGTATTGGCTCTGGGCTGAAGGTGCCTCAAAGTCACCACTGATGTAGTAGTCGATGCTCGGCATTCCGGTGGTAGTACCGTGACCGACCATGGCGCATTGGATCGGGGCTAGCCGCAAGCCGCTTAGTGCATAAGTGACAGCATCCATGCCAATATCAGTAAAGATAAGAATATCCAGCCTACTGGCTAGAACAGCTTTGATGATCGAGGTAAAGTCCTGGAGGTTGGAAAACTTATGATAATGATCGCTATTTTTTTGATATAGCTGGCTGAATTGATCGCTATAATCACCAAGCGAGAATACAAATAGCTCAAATTTATCCCGGCTGTGGTGAAGGACGCGGTTAATCATATAATAACTGACCGCTTGGCGAAATAAATTACGGGAAATATAACCGACCCGGATTCTTCGCCCCGGTTGATAGTCGCGTTCCGGTGATGGCAAGGGGCAAAACCCGCTAATCGTCGCTGAAATAAAGTCACCAAAGGCCGACAAAGCCTGGACATTGTTGCCGCCAATATAGGAGGCGCGCCAAAATCCTGTCATTACCGTTTGCACAAAACCGATAAAATAGACCTGGGTGAGAATTTCAGGGTGACTGGCCAGGGCTTGGCAGAGTTCCGGTACATAGCGAACCAACTTATCGCGGTGCTTTTGCGTGCCGTTGAAATACGGCATATTCAGCATCCAACGCATAATCAGTGTTTTTAAAAAAAGTGGGTTATTGGCCGCAAATAAATCATTGCTGTTGATATCAAAATCATCCGCATCTAACGGGTAATACATACTGGCTGCTAATAGACCGGGGTAACCTTTTTGTCGCCAATCAGCAGGGGTAAATGTACTTATTTCTTGATTCTGCTTTTCCCATAGCATGTGGAGCGGTGAAAAGGGGTTAAGAAATAGTTGTTGCCAGATGGTAAGGAATGTTGTTTGCTGGGACTCGGACAAGGCATTTAGGTCACCGGGCGTGGTTCGAAAGAGGTATTCCTGCATTTTATCGCGGAGTTTAAGGCAAAAATATAGCGCTACTGTTTGCTCATTATGTGAAAGCGTAGCACTACGCTCGGGTAATTTGCGAAAGTTAGACCATTTATCAATGATGTCCCACAGTATGGGGGTAGCTTGGTCAACACTAAGGGCGCATAGACAAGAACTCATAAATAAGTCGGCAAAGATGTGTTTTTCTTCGTCGGTTGTAAATAAATGATGCTGAGACAATTCGTCAAATTTTGACCATACTGGCTGCCAGCCGCTAACTTTAGTTGCGGCTAAAAGTTCAGCTAAGTTATGTTCCTCGAAAAGCTCTATACAGACATGTTCGATATTGGTAGCTTGTGGCATAGGTTTTCACCTCGCTGCTGGTATGGGGTATTGTATGCCGTTCATGTGTTAAATGTGCCAGAAAAAGAAAAATCCGCCCAACCGGGCGGATATAGTAGTGTTACCCTTCGAGGCCATTGCCGAGGAGGGGAACAAAATCGGCAGTTTTGAGATCGGTAGCAGAGATAAGCCCCCCTAGCGATGCGCTGCTTGCCTGAATAGCGGTAGGATACAGTCCGGCAGTCATATTAAAAATTTCAACTGAGAAATTAGGCATGCTGTTATTGGCGTAGATGACTTGATTGGCACTGAGAGCGCTAATTGGCAAGTCTTGAGAGATTAGCAGACTAGAAGGCGTAGTATTAATGTTGAATACTTTTACTAGGACGGTCTGGTCACTGGAAGTGGTATTTAGTACTCTGGTGATAATAAAGTTGGAACTACTACCATTAATTGTAACTGGTCCGCTGGTGACGTTGGAAATGGTGCGAAGGCCGATTCTTTCCAGTAAGCGAATTTCATTTTTGATTTCGTTAAGACCAATAGCGGGGTCGTTGACCGTGTTGTTGATAAGAACAACGCCGTTTTCGATAAACCGAATCTCGTTTTTAATTTCGTTAAGGCCGATGAACGGGTCATTGACAGTATTATTAATCAGGACTACTTCATTAAAAATGCTATTAACAATCGGGCCAAGGTTGGTATTGAGGTTGAGCTGACTGACAGTATTATTAATGACGGTGACTTCAGTTTCAATGAAACGAATTTCGTTTTTGATTTCGTTAAGCCCGATAAACGGATCGTTGACAGAGTTGTTGATTAGGGCGATTTCATTGAAGATAGCATTAAAGCTGGTAGTTGAGTTGTTGACGGTATTATTGATGAGGGTGACTTCATTTTCAATAAAGCGGATTTCATTTTTGATTTCGTTTAAGCCAATAGTGCTGCTATTGACAGTGTTATTGATAAGAACAACTTCGTTGAAGATGTCATTAAAGCTGGTAGCCGAATTGTTGATTATAGTGACTTGATTTTCAATGAAGTGAATTTCGTTTTTGATTTCGTTGAGACCGATAAGCGGTGAGTTGACAGTATTGTTGATTAGGACGATTTCATTAAAGATAGCATTAAAGCTAGTAGTGGAGTTATTGATGAGAGTAACTTCGTTTTCGATGAAGCGAATCTCATTTTTGATTTCGTTAAGCCCGATAAGCGGGGAATTGACAGTATTGTTGATTAGGATGATTTCATTAAAGATAGTATTAAAGCTGGTAGTAGAGTTGTTGATGGTAGTGACTTCGTTTTCAATGAAGCGGATTTCATTTTTGATTTCGTTTAAACCAATGTTGCCGTCGTTGACAGTATTATTGATTAGGACAACTTCATTAAAGATAGCATTAAAGCTAGTAGTGGCGTTGATGTTGGTGACTTGGTTTTCGATGAAGCGAATCTCATTCTTAATTTCATTAAGGCCGATAAGTGGATTATTGACAGTATTATTGATTAGGACGATTTCATTGAAGATAGCATTAAAGCTGGTAGTAGAGTTGTTGATGGTAGTGACTTCGTTTTCAATGAAGCGAATTTCGTTTTTGATTTCGTTAAGCCCGATAAGCGGGGAATTGACAGTATTGTTGATTAGGACGATTTCATTAAAGATAGTATTAAAGCTGGTAGTAGAGTTGTTGATGATTGTAACTTGATTTTCGATAAAGCGAATTTCGTTCTTGATTTCGTTTAAGCCGATAAGGGGAGCGTTGACAGTATTATTGATTAGGATGATTTCATTAAAGATAGTATTAAAGCTGGTAGTAGAGTTGTTGATGGTTGTAACTTGATTTTCGATAAAGCGGATTTCATTTTTGATTTCGTTTAAACCAATGTTGCCGTCGTTGACGGTATTATTGATGAGAACAACTTCGTTGAAGATAGAATTAAAGATGCTGTTTGGATTACTAATAGAATTGTTGATATTAGTGACGCTGTTTTCGATAAAGCGAATCTCATTTTTGATTTCGTTAAGCCCGATAAGGGGAGCGTTGACAGTATTATTGATTAGGATGATTTCATTAAAGATAGTATTAAAGCTGGTAGTAGAGTTATTGATGGTTGTAACTTGATTTTCGATGAAGCGAATTTCATTTTTGATTTCGTTTAAACCAATGTTGCCGTCGTTGACGGTATTATTGATGAGAACAACTTCATTGAAGATAGAATTAAAGATGCTGTTTGGATTACTAATAGAATTGTTGATATTAGTGACTTCGTTTTCAATGAAGCGAATTTCGTTTTTGATTTCGTTAAGCCCGGTAAGGGGAGCGTTGACAGTGTTATTAATTAGGACGATTTCATTAAAAATAGCATTAAAGCTGGTAGTAGAGTTGTTGATGGTAGTGACTTGATTTTCAATAAAGCGGATTTCATTTTTGATTTCGTTTAAACCAATGTTGCCGTCGTTGACGGTATTGTTGATGAGAACAACTTCGTTGAAGATAGAGTTAAAGATGCTGTTTGGATTACTAATAGAATTGTTGATACTAGTGACACTGTTTTCAATAAAGCGAATTTCATTTTTGATTTCGTTAAGCCCGATAAGGGGAGCATTGACAGTGTTATTAATTAGGACGATTTCATTAAAAATAGTATTAAAATTAGTAGTAGAGTTATTGATGGTAGTAACTTGATTTTCGATGAAGCGAATCTCATTCTTGATTTCGTTAAGCCCGATAAGTGGAGCGTTGACAGTGTTGTTGATTAGGACGATTTCATTAAAGATAGTATTGAAGCTGGTAGTAGAGTTGTTGATGGTAGTGACTTGGTTTTCAATAAAGCGAATTTCGTTCTTGATTTCGTTAAGGCCGATATTGCCGTCGTTGATAGTGTTGTTAATGAGAACTATTTCATTAAAAATAGTATTAAAGTTAGTAGTAGAGTTATTGATGGTAGTAACTTGATTTTCGATGAAGCGAATCTCATTCTTAATTTCGTTAAGCCCGATAGTACCATCGTTAACAGTATTATTGATGAGAACAATTTCATTGAAGATAGCATTAAAGCTAGTAGTGGAGTTATTGATGAGAGTAACTTCGTTTTCGATGAAACGAATTTCATTCTTGATTTCGTTAAGGCCAATAGTGCTATCGTTAACAGTATTGTTAATAATGGTAACTTCGTTCTCAATGAAGCGTATTTCGTTTTTAATTTCATTAAGGCCGATAAGCGGATTGTTAACAATGTTGTTTATAATAACAGCTTCATTGGCGACTTGATTTAAAACTTGGTTAATAAAAACAGTTTGGTTATTGATGGATATTACAGTGTTTTCAACGAGATGTATCTCATTTTTAATTTCGTTAAGACCGATAAGTGGATTGTTGACGGTGTTGTTAATGAGATTAACTTCTTTCTCGATAGAGCGGACCTCATGCTTAATTTCTTTAAGGCCAAAGATTGGATTATGAATAGTTTCATCGATGTTGGTGACGCTTTTTTCGATACAACGGACCTCGTGTTTGATTTCCTTAAGGCCAAAGATTGGATTATTGATGGTTCGGTTAATATGAGTGACTTCGTCCTCGATGGAGCGGACTTCATTCTTGATTTCGTTAAGACCGATAGTACTGTCGTTAACAGAGTTGTTGATGAGGGTGACTTCGTTTTCGATGAAGCGAATTTCATTCTTGATTTCGTTAAGCCCGATAGAACCATCGTTAACAGTATTATTGATTAGAACAATTTCATTGAAGATAGCATTAAAGCTGCTAGTAGAGTTATTGATGGTAGTGACTTGATTTTCGATGAAGCGAATCTCATTCTTGATTTCGTTAAGACCGATAGTACTGTCGTTAACGGTGTTGTTGATGAGGGTGACGTCGTTTTCGATAGAGCGGATTTCATGCTTGATTTCTTTAAGGCCGAAGATTGGGTTATGAATAGTTTCGTCGATGTTGGTGACGTTTTTTTCGATACAACGGACCTCGTGTTTGATTTCCTTAAGGCCAAAGATTGGATTGTTGACGGTTCGGTTAATATGAGTGACTTCGTTCTCAATGGAGCGGACTTCATTCTTGATTTCGTTAAGACCGATAGTACTGTCGTTAACGGTGTTGTTGATGAGGGTGACGTCGTTTTCGATAGAGCGAATTTCATTCTTGATTTCTTTAAGCCCGAAGATTGGATTATGAATAGTCTCGTCGATGTTGGTGACATCTTTTTCGATGGAACGGACTTCTTTTTTTATTTCTTTAAGCCCGAAGAGCGGGTTGTGGATAGTCTTGTCGATGTTGGTAACGTCTTTTTCGATAGACCGGACTTCTTTTTTTATTTCTTTAAGTCCAAAGATCTGGTTGTTAACAGTTTGGTTGATGAGATTGACTTCGTTATCAATGGAGCGGACTTCGTTCTTAATTTCAGGTAGGCCGAAAATCTGATTGTTAATGGTATTGTTGATGTTGGCGGCTTCTTTCTCGATAGAGCGGACTTCTTTTTTTATTTCTTTAAGCCCATAGTGCGGGTTATGAATAGTTTCGTCGATGTTGGCGGCTTCTTTCTCGATAGAGCGGACCTCTTTTTTTATTTCTTTAAGTCCATAATGCTTGTTATTTAGCAGGTCTTCAATTTTTTCTATTTCTTGGAGTACACTGGCGGTTAGCATTGGGAGGATAAATCGGAAACTAGGATGTACTCTTAGATACGCCAAAACTTCACAGAGGGTGCTTTTTAGTTGTTTGGTGCGCAGGGCAAGTTGTTCAATTTCTTGTTGGGAAGGTTGGTCGTTTTCAAGACGTTCGCTACCATTATCTAACTCAGCCGGGTAATCAATGTACTCAAATGGGTTGCAGTGTTCTGGCGGTTTATCGCAACAGTGAGACTGGGGTTCGTTGAATTGGTGGGACATTATTAATCTCCTTTCATGCCTTATTTAGGAATATTCACTATTATAATATGTTGCCTTGGCGGCAAGCGTGAGAAGGCTTTATATCTTTCCGGTCAGGCACACGTAGTGTATTGCTAAATTTCGGAGTGACATGATAATATGATATAATGTAGTGGCTAACACTAATTATGGAAAATTCATCGGGAGGTGTATTTATTTGAAGAAAAGTTGGATTATTGTAGGGGTAGTAGTGGTTATTTTGGCAGTAATGGCGGTTAGCGGTTATAACAATCTGGTAACTCTAAATGAAAGTATCAGTGGGAAGTGGAGCCAGGTCGAAAATCAGCTTCAGCGTCGGGCAGATCTGATTCCAAATTTAGTATCAACGGTTAAAGGGTATGCGGCTCATGAACAAAAAGCAATTCAAGATGTTGCCGATGCTCGGGCCAAACTTGCCGGAGCCCAGGGACCGCAGGCTAAGGCTCAGGCCGATAATGAAATGAATGGTGCGCTGTCACGCTTGCTTGTGGTTGTGGAAAATTATCCCAACCTTAAGGCTGATAAGAATTTTCGGGCGCTTATGGATGAATTGAGCGGGACTGAAAATCGGCTCGCGGTGGCCAGAAAAGATTATAATGATTCAGTTCAACAATACAATACAAAAATACGGTCGTTCCCGACAAATATTTATGGTAATATGCTTGGCTTTGGTCCGAAAGAGTATTTTAAAGCTGAAGAAGGCGCTAAACAAGTTCCAAACGTGCAGTTCTAATTATGGCTAAAGCGAGGGATGAGGCATGAAAAAATGGCTGGCTTGCCTAGTGCTGGGTGTCTCATTGGCGATTGGCGCGGTGGCGTTAGCCCAGCCGGAGGTGCCGCCGCGGCCGACCAGCAGTATTTATGTTCAGGATTTTGCCGGGGTTATCGACGCTGAAACCAAGAACCGGATTAATACTGTGAGCAGCCAGCTTGATGCTAAAACAAAAGCGCAAGTTGTGGTAGTGACCGTGAATTCAACAGCAGACAGCCCAATCGAAGAGTATACGTTGGAGCTATTGCGCAAATGGGGCATCGGCGACAGTAACTTGAATAATGGTGTGGTTATATTGGTAGCTGTCGCTGACCGAAAGTCCCGGATTGAAGTTGGCTATGGTTTGGAAGGGCGACTTCCTGATGCTAAGACTGGCAGCATTCAAGACGAATACATGATTCCATATTTTCAAAAAGGGGCGTATAGTCAAGGTATCCTGAACGGCTATATGACGGTCGCCGGTGAAGTTGCTAAAGAATATAACCTTGAGTTAAAAACAGATGCGAAGCCGGCTAAACAGACGAGGGTAAATTCAGGATCATTTTGGTCGAGTTTGCCTTGGTGGGTTCAAATCGTCGTTGTTGCCGGAGCGGTTGGGTTAGTTGCTATTGACTGGTTGTTCTTTGGCGGAATGTTTACCTTTATGCTGCTGGCGCTGTTTCGCCGTGGCGGCGGCGGAGGTTCCGGCGGATCAGGCGGTGGTTATGGTGGTGGATCAGGTGGCGGTGGCGGCTCCAACCGCAACTGGTAGTCTGTGATAAGGAGGATGAAAAATGGATTTGATGGCGCTTATTAATCAAGCGGAGCAGAAGCATGAATTAACTAAGGATGAATTAATGGCGCTGTTAAACTCAACGGCAATTAATGAGGCCTTGTTTGCGGCTGCAGACCGGGTGCGACGCTACTATGTCGGAGATGAGGTTCATCTCCGGGGGCTAATTGAGTTTTCGAATATTTGCGGGCAGAATTGCTTGTATTGCGGCTTGCGGCGGGATAATGATAAAATTGTGCGCTATCAATTAAAATCGGAAGAAATTATTGAACTTGCGGGCAAGGCAAAAGAATATGGTTATAAGACGGTAGTACTGCAATCCGGTGAGGCCGGTACGTATACAATGGATGAGATGATATATATTATTCGCAGCATCAAGGCGTTAAATATTGCAATAACCCTCAGTGTTGGGGAAAAAGAGCGGCAAGAGTATCAGGCTTATAAAGATGCCGGTGCGGATAGATATCTTTTGCGGATTGAAACTACCGATAAGACCCTATATCATGCGATGGATCCTGATATGAGCTGGGATAACCGGCGGCGTTGCCTGGAGGATTTGAAACAGTTAGGGTTTGAAGTCGGGACAGGTTGTTTAGTTGGTCTGCCGGGGCAGACTATCGATTCGTTGGCGGATGATATCCTGTTTTTTAAGGAAATCAATGCTGATATGCTTGGCATCGGCCCGTTTATTCCTAATCCTGATACACCGTTGGGTGAGAAAATCGGTGGTGGCTTTGAGCTTAGTTTAAAGGTTATGGCGCTTGTACGCTTGTTGATGCCTGACGTTAATATTCCGGCGACTACTGCGATGGAGTCGCTTCGTGAAGATGGCCGCTTGATGGCTTTAAAAAGCGGGGCCAACGTGGTCATGCCCAATGTCACGGAGGGGGATTATCGGCGGCTTTATGCGCTCTATCCAGGAAAAGCTTGCGTAACTGACACTCCGGGACATTGCCGGGAGTGTATTACCGGTAAAATCAAAGGAATTGGCCGTAAGGTTGCTATCGATCAAGGCTTTCGTCGTACCAGAGAAAGCTAAAGTTCAGTTTTATCAGATAAAAGCACCATCAATAAACTAATAACAACAAAAACCAACATTATCATATTGACATATAAAGTAGAAATAGATATAATAAATGAGTGGAAAGTTGATGTGACTCCGTAGCTCAGCTGGATAGAGCGTTTGACTACGAATCAAAAGGCCGCAGGTTCGAATCCCGCCGGGGTCACCATTTAAGTATTTTATTCACCGGGTGAAAATCTGGTGATTTTTATTTGAGACAAGCCGTATTGCTAAAATGCGAATTTCATTGCTTGGTCAAAAAAATCTTGACATGAAATTTGCAAAATGATAAAATGTATTTTGTCGCAGGTAATGTTAGTGATTATGGTGGCTGTGGTGAAGTGGTTAGCACGACGGATTGTGGCTCCGTTATTCGAGGGTTCGATTCCCTCCAGTCACCCCAAAAAACAATTTTATAACATTGGGGCGTAGCCAAGTCGGTAAGGCACGGGACTTTGACTCCCGCATGCGTTGGTTCGAGTCCAGCCGCCCCAGCCAATGTGATCCACTAGCTCAGTTGGTAGAGCACCTGACTTTTAATCAGGGTGTCGATGGTTCGAATCCATCGTGGATCACCATTTATATATATGAAATGAATTTATACTTGCAAACACCTTGCGTTAACGTCGCAAGGTGTTTTTTACCTAAAAGAACCACTCCCCCTACTAAAAGCCGGGGAGTGGTTCTTTTAGGTTCTTAGCCGGATTGGTGGTGAAAAAATATAAATAATCGACTTATAACCTAGAAGCTATAGCCAAGTTCGAGACGTGTTACGTGGTCTTCTACCTGGGAGCCTTTGGCTGATCCGTGCTTGGTCGGGTTATATTTTTCGAAATACAGGGTGGCATATGTGCTCTTAGTAATCAATCGCTTAGCGGATGCTGACCAGTAATTGTAGTCGCCATAAGTAATGCTTTTGTAGGCGCTTGATAAGCCGTAATTGGTAGAGTTGTAGTTACCGCCGCTATATGAAGTATAGTCTAATGCGTTTTGTTGAATATTGCGGTATTCGAGGGCATATTGCATATCGCCAGCTTTTTTAGTATCGGGGGTTTTTACGATGAGTTTCCAAGCCTTGTCGTGAGATTCGGCCAGACCCCAGATATATTCGGCCCCGGTATAGAGATAATTGTTTAATAACTTGGTATTGGCCGTAATCGAGTAGCCGTTTTTAGTACCTGTCTTGAGACCGTAGCTTTTTGCATCGGAGGCTGAAATCCACGCATCGGATGTATACCACATCGCGCCGATGTTGGTGTGACCAACCGGGGTAATTGCGGCAATTCCGCCGATCCGGCAATTAGAACCGTCGCTAATGCGCCCGTTTAAGTTCCCGATAAAAGATGTAAAGTTTACTTTGCCAATTTTATTTTGTGCTTTTACACCATCCAACGAAGGATAGTTTTTAGCGCGGGCACCGTCTGGTCGGGACAGGCTGGACGGGTAGCCGACATCGCCGGTGCTATGTCCGTCGTCCAAACTCACAGCTAGGCCTTCAAAAATACTAAAGACTTGACGGCCGGCAGCAATATTCCAATCGGGTTTTTTGTAGCTGAAATTAGCAATGTCATATTGAACGGCATCGGCTACGACTGGGTAAGCACTTGAAGAATGCCCTGGCGCATCGCCGAATAGAGATTCGCCGACAACTAAACGGCTGTTAAAAGACCATTCCGGACTTAATTTATAGCCTAAATTAAGTCGGATCCGATACTTTTCTGCCGAGAAGTTTGGTTCGTTATAATTTACTTGGTTATCAAAACGTAAGCGAATGTCCCCGGAGATACTAAAAGCATCGGAACTGCTGGCGAGGACGGGGGAAGTGGTTGCTATAAACAGCAACAGGGTTGATAATGCGGTGCGAATTTTCATAGTGGACCTCCTTATTAATTAATATTCGATTGATGGGATGTGAAATAATCACCTCCGTGAAGTGTAAAAATTTCATCTGCATTTAAAAAAAGATAAATGCAGATGAAAAAGGCGCAAGCAAGTTGTTAAAGCACCATTGCTTGTGTCTTAGTTAATAAAAGTGTTAATTACTAAAATGAATTTCGCAATATAAAAAGAAACAACAAAATGGAAACAAACAACATAATTATAATAAAAATACATTAATGTAAATATTATACAACAAAAGTATATGGTATAAGCTAATATAAGTCAATTAAAAACTGTACATAAATACAAGTTTAATTAGTTTATGTTAGTTTATGCTAATCTTTTTGCCAACATAAAGGCAGCGGCTTGGTGCGTATGTTATTTTGATTGACATGGTATGCCGACGTATTATCCATGTCGGTTGCAAGACATATAAAAGCGAATAAGTACCAACGCCGTATTTTGGGGAAACAAAAGATAAAGCAGCAATTTATGAAAAACGCATAGTAAAGAAGGAATGGCAAAGTATTTCGAAGAAGATAAAAGTTGTCGATATTCAGCAAAAATACTAGTGAATACATATCTCAAAAAGCCAGAAAATTAATCTTGATTTTTGTGCTATAGGGAGTGATGTTAAGAGATGTTTAAAATCTCGAATGTTCTGAGGACTTTATTGAATAACGAAAACCGAAGGTTATGTTTGCCGAAACTGTGACCGGAAGCGAAGCTATATTCTGATTCGAGTGATGGCAAAACTGATATAAATAAAAAAATAACAAAAGCCAGGCAAACGCCAGGCTGATGTTATAGAAAGTATAAACTGCTGATGCAATTTGTAAGAAGCTTACAACAGAACCATACCATACATTAAACACAATTTCAATAGATAATATTAACAAGGATAAAATTCGACAAGAAAACAAATACTTTTTATCGATAATCATCCAAAACGTTACAATATTCTACAAACGATGATATATAATGAAACTGTTTGTTAGTATCATTGTGGATAAAGTCATATTCAAAAATATAAGTTTTCTGGATCAAAGGCAGTGGTGTAGGATTGCCTTACCATGTTGTAGAAGTAATTGTTCAATATCATGTTGTAAATAATAACCATATAGAAATATCAGGTTCGGCAGACTTTTTTATTGACACCTATTTTTACTTATGGTAATATAGTTATGTCAGGCGCTCAAAACTCCAGTTAGGCAAAATTCTAATTGGTAATTCCTATAAGATCGCGCGGATACTGACGTTGATAATGCGGGCGTGGCGGAATGGCAGACGCACCAGACTTAGGAT